>ULVU01029629.1_pt1 | contig 20682 bp, 17 predicted proteins | sample 1959731 | NCBI WGS metagenome assembly ULVU01 (sample SAMEA4835794, study PRJEB28245) | human gut metagenome | biome: gut microbiome; material: fecal sample | place: Denmark | collected 2008 | reverse complement strand
GAATATGCTTGTAGATAAAATAAGCATCATACATTTGCATCATCAATCAAAAATGATGGTGGCCACCTCTTTGGTTGAGGACAAACTTCCAGTCTTGTTGGAAGCAAAATTTTAAAATTTTAATATGCTTGAAAATCTAAAATTGAAAAAAGATATTGTAACCTTGGGAATCCTAAAGGCTGCAAACAAAAAAGTTGCCTTCATTAAAGGTAACCGCATGGTACAAGAGAAGAACGTTAATGCCAAGTGGGCTTCTCTAAGAGAGTACGGGCAAATAGTCCCAGCTATTATGGTGAACGGTGAAGATGTGCAAGTTGCAGGTTTGGAGATCGTGGATGCAGAAACGGGGAAACCTGTTGCTCCAAAAGACTACGGGAATTACGTGGTCATACTAGACGGGCAGCATAGGTACACGGCCTACATCAAAAATGAAAAAAGTGAAGAAGAGAACAAGGGGGAGTTCTATTTGATGTACCCTTTAAATGAAGGGGCGACACCTCAAGAAATATTGGCAGAAGCGAATATAGCGACCAAGGCTTGGTCTGGTGGCGATTTTGCAGGTGGTGCTTTATTAACGTGCAAGGATGAACCGCTCCCCGTTGTGGAGTTCATACATGAATTGACAAGCTGCGGGGTACCGTTATCTACGGCACAACGGTGGGCCTGCCGTAAAAACATGAATATTGATTCTACAATGTTGGCAAACGCAATGAAGAGGAAGAAAATTCATCCTTCTTTAAAGTTTGATACTAACGTGGAAGAGGGGCATAAACTCTGGGATGCCGCTCGTCACAATTTCGGTATGGAGGTATTAAAACATAGGTACTTTATCGACTTTTTCCTTGACAAGTACGATAATGCCATGGATAGAACTGGCCTATGGGAACGTTTTATCGAGTTCCTAAAAACAATGAGTAGAACGGATGTAGATTCCATTGAAAAGGCCAAGAGCCAAGGACGAGAACGAACTAAAGAACAGGTTGTAGTGGCAAAACTTGAAGAGTTATATTCAAAGTTTGAAATGAAATAAATTAAAAGGAGCTGGCTTTGGTTTAAAGTCTAGAGCCAGCCTCCTATTGTTGAATTATAAATTGTAATAGAATGATTACAGGTGAAGAAATGCAGGAATTGGAAAAAATGCCCAAGTATTCATTGAAGAAGTTTACTACTTATGCAAAACTTCATTACGATGACCAAGAGTTACTGGCAATATTGTTCGAGTTACGTGTTTCTATGCAGAAACGGGTAGATGCCTACAATGATGAATGTTTCAAAGTTGTAAACGAGGGTACGGAAGAAGAGGATGAAGAGTTTGACGAGGGCGTGTACAATTCTATGGTTACAACCTTACAAGCAGGAGCTAAAGAGGTTTTAGTGAACGAGCTGGATTGGGGAATTAGTGAAAACGGTTGGAACCCAGATTTACTGAAAGAGTTAAATATCCAGATTTAGTAAGAACTTGTATCCCCAGCTAACAATTTCGGTTGGGGATACTTAAAATGATAAAAGTATGAATAAAACCGATATTAATTGGGCTGATTATTCTTGGAGCCCAATAACGGGATGCACGAAGAAATCGGAAGGTTGTAGATTTTGTTATGTAGAGAGGGATGCTCGTAGGTATCAACGGATGAAGCAGCCAAAATTCTCAGAAGGATTCAATCTGACTTTACATGAACATTGTCTGGATGAACCTCTGACAGAATTTAAAGGAGGTAGAGTTTTCGTGTGTCCAATGAGTGACGTGTTTCACGAGAGGGTGCCCTCTGAGTTTAGAGATAGGATCATGGAAGTTACAAGAAAAGCCCCTTGGCATACTTATCTGCTATTAACCAAAAGGCCAGAAAGAATGGCAGAATACTTCCAAACTCGTAAAGTTCCCCTGAATGTATGGTTAGGAACAACGGTAGAGGCGGCAGAGTACAAGTACCGTATTGATATATTGAGATCAATAAAAGGTTCTTTCAAATTCTTATCCTGTGAACCTCTTCTAGGAGATTTAGGAGAGTTGGATTTGACAGGAATAGATTGGGTAATTGTAGGTGGTGAAAGTGGATTCAAAGAGGTACGCCCCATGAAAGAAAAATGGGCTATGAATATTAAAGAACAAACCGATGCACAAGGAGTAGCCTTCTTCTTCAAGCAATGGGGATCATACGGCAGAGACGGTGTATGGAGAAGAAGTAAACACGATAATGGATACCTTTTAAATGGTAAGGAATATCGTACGATACCCCAGAGGTAGGATTTTAAAACTATAAGTGGAGCCAGTTACTCGTTATGGGTAGCTGGCTTTTTTATATTATTAGCTTTTCAACAATTAGCACTAAAAATATAATGATTTTTTACTTCAAAAACACGAAATACACGGCTAGTACCAAACACACTGCTGCTGCCAAATGATTCCACTTTAATGTTTCACCTTGAAAAAAAATCATCGTGAAAAAAGCGAAAATGATAAGAGTGATTACTTCTTGAATAACTTTAAGCTGAAGAAGAGTAAATGGCCCTCCATTCCCCTGAAAACCAATGCGATTAGCTGGAATTTGACAGGAATACTCAAAAAAAGCCGTCATCCACGATATTAAAATAACTCCAATTAATGGCCAATTATTAATAATCTTCATTTCCTGCAATTTCAAATGCCCGTACCAAGCAAAAGTCATGAAAACATTGGAAACTATAAGTAATAATATTGTGTACAATCCTTTCATATATTGTTAATTATAAGAAATATAAATATCAGATGTTTTTTAATTTTTCGTCCAATTTGTCAGGGGTTATTACGAATTTTTATATTCGTACAAAGCAATACCCCATGAAAACAAGATTACCCCGAAGAGAGGCCAGTTATCTATCCATTTCATTTCCTGTAACTTCAGATGGCCATACCAAGCAAAAGTCATGAATACGTTCGAAACGATCAGCAATAATATCGCATAAAGTCCTTGCATACTGTATTTTTTAATCTATTTATAAGTCTTCAGAAGACGGCACAAAAATACAAATTCTCAAAGAAATTCGTGAAATAGACCACAAATATTACATCACTCGACTATTCTTCCACTATTCATTCCATAAGGAAACAAATAGCATACTATATTGCAATATTTGCAAGCAAAACTTCCGTACTTTTGTAAAAAATATAAAGGACAATGAATAATTACAAGCATGTATGCATGTTACTACTAGGATGGTTGACGTGTATAGTATTGTTTTCAGCCTGTAAAAAGGATGTCTACGATCCAAACAAGAATGAACCGGCAAAAGATATTTTTGACTTCGCCACCACCGTCGATAAGTCTTTGGACATTGATTATGGCATGAAAGGTAACAAAGCCGTGTTCGAGGTATTCACGGAAGATCCCGTTATTTTAGAAAACGGAAAAGCCAAGAAAAAAGAAAATGTAAAATCCATTTTAAAAGCGTACACGGATGAAGATTGTACATACTCCGGTATTGTCAATTTGCCAACAGCTTGCACGAAAATTTACCTGTATTCGGAGAATTATATTCTACCGACCAGCGTGGAAGTCGAGGTCGAAAATTCGGGAATTAAATTCAACCTGAAAGATTATATCAAAAATCTTCAACCAAGCACGCCGGTCATGACATCCCAGATGGCGATCATGGACAAAGCGCTATCCAGAGCATACACGGAAACGAACCCGTACAACATTCAGTTCCTTGGAGGATATGATAATAACGGGATGCCGGATTATCTTCTAGGGGAAGAACATAACGGGATCACGTACCCGGTTGCCGTTGATGTACCCAACGGACTAGTAAACCGGTTAAACAATGTTTTGACCGCCAAAGATAACTCTAGCTTTGCTGTTTCGACAAAAGTTATAAACACGAACGTCTTGAAAGATGCTAGTATTAAATTGACATTCCTTGGAGAAGAGGCCGAATACCGGAATGCAATCGGTTACTACTATTACGAAACCCAGAATCCACCAAGCGCGGAAGAGTTCGAATCCCTACCCAAATACATCGCTTTCCCAAATTGTTCTACATGGGGGTCAAACTCCGGAATCACAAGTAATTATATGCCCCCATTATGGTCTGGCCATCAGATTCAACTCAAATATTTTGACAAAAACGGGAAAGAGACAAATGTATTCCCGGCAGGCATCACTATCGGATGGTTTATGATTCCGGATGGGTTTGAAGTTTACAAACAAGCATCAGGAAATAAAGTTAACATTGTGAATCCGAAATATGGTATCCGGTATTCGAATAACGAATTCAATAAAGACAATAAAAGTGTATGCATAAGCCTATACGACGAGAAAAGTAAAACTACTGTAAACGGTTTCGAGGACGGAGGAGACAAGGATTACAAAGATGTTTTTTTCTACTTGACCTCCACTCCCGAAGAGGCGATCTATGACCCGAACAAGCCAACAACCGACCCGGATGAAGAATATCCACCCATTGAAAGTGACGCCCTCGAAGGTACGTTAGTATTCGAGGATTTATGGCCCAGTCAGGGAGATTATGACATGAATGATGTTGTTGTCACGTATCATACCACATTCACAACTGACAAGGACAATAAAATTATTGGGATCAAAGACATATTCACTCCAATCCATGCAGGCGGAGCTTTAAAAAGCGCTTTCGGTTATCAAATGAACATGGACAAGAGTGATATTGACAATATTAAAATCGAGAATTCCTCATCAACCGCCCTCAACGAGAATGGAATGGAAATCAACCAAGATAAACCAACATTTATGTTGTTTGATGACATTCAACAAGCTGTTAAAAACGGAGCGATAACCGTTACCTTGGAACTGGCCGGAAAGAACTCGATCAATGATGTCTCAAGAAAAAAACTTTACAATCCATTTATCTGTGTCAGCACGGATGGATTCAATGCAACAAGCAAAGAAGCTCGTCGTGAAATTCATCTCACAAATTATCCCCCGACCCCGTTTGCCAATTTGTATTTCTTCGGACGTAATAATGATAAAAGTTCGTTGGATCAAGAAGGAAATCCTATCGGACCCAATTACTATGTCGCTGAAGATAACTATCCCTTCGCCATCGATCTTCCTATCACAGATTATCAGATACCGGATGAGAGTGTAAAAATTGACAAGTTCTACCCGGGGTTCTATAAATGGGCAAAAAGTAAAGGCGAAGAAAATAAAGACTGGTATGAATACCCAGCCTCCAAATAATACTGATTTTAATAAGTATTTCATATCACGATCTCAGAGACAGGCCTACCAGCCTGCCTCTGATTTTTATATATCCACACCCATCGAAAGAAGCAAATTTTTGTTTAAAAAACAAGAATTTGAAGAGATTTCAGTCTGTAAACACTATCTTTGTTCAAATAACGGATAAACTTTACCATCAAAGTGCAGTATCATGAAAGCGAACAAGATTCAGAAAATAGAGATCCGCAATATATGGGGAAAATATAATTTCCGGTGGGAAAATCTCAATCCCGACGTGAATATCCTGACAGGTATTAACGGTAGCGGGAAAACCACATTCTTCAATATTATTGACGCCTTACTTTCGGCAGATATTAAACGATTGAAATTGTACAACATCGAGGCCGAGGTCACTATTGACGACATCTTGATCAGTTTCCGGAAAGATAGTACCCTAGCATCTGTAAGACAAAAGTTAGCCGGAGTGAACTATTTAAAGATCAGCACCTTTGACGTACCAATCCGAGACCGTCGAAAAATGGGTAAAGAAGATAGTCCCTTACTCAGCGAGTTAAAGGAAATCGTGTACAGCGTGGGCGAGAATAACAATTCGTTTTCTGATTACCGCCTTCGGGCCACGAATTTTCCGGATCAGGCGGAAAAGATCAACCGCAGGATTCGCAAATTTTACGACACGGTGAATCACCTGTTTGCCGGAACAGGGAAGACCATCGAGATTGACCCGATGACGAATCAATTGGTCTTCCGGGATGGAGATGAAATTATCCATCTTTACAAGCTATCGTCAGGAGAGAAACAATTACTAATTATTCTACTCCGCGTATTCCTGATGGACGAGCAACCTTACATCCTACTCATGGATGAACCGGAAATCTCGTTACATATCGAGTGGCAGTACCGCCTTTTTGAAGAAATTCAAAAACTGAACCCGCATTGCCAAATCATTACCTCTACCCACTCCCCGAGCCTGTTCGGTGATGGTTGGGGGGACAAGTTGGTATTCATCGAAGACCTATTGATTCACTAACCTGATCAATTTTAAATTTATGATTTTAGATTCCAATCCAGCTTTTTTAATCGTAGATTGATGGTCTTTTTACATTTTCAATTCTCAATTTTCAATTGTTATGTTTTCTCCTCCCGTATCTAAAGAAAAATATTATTATCACGCAGCCAAACGTTTTATGATGGACGCCCAACTCTTGCGTTGTAGGGCAGCTATTCACGTGGAAGATAAAGACGATATTGTTTTCTGGAGTAATATTTTCAAGCATTTCCGCCCGAATGACCGGTTTCATTTTATCGCGGGTTCCCGGAACGAACGGGGCCATGAAACCAGAGGCGTGACGCAATGCCTGAAATATGTCAAATACTTGAACCCGAAGTTTTTTATCTGCATAGACAGTGACTATCGCTATTTGTTGCAAGAACAAGGGATTGATGTTAAACATTACATTTTCCAGACCTATACCTACTCTTTCGAGAACCATCATTGCTATGACAAGGGGTTGAACGAGTTATGCTACCGGATCACGACCCTACCTAACAACGTGTTCGATTTTCACCAATTTCTGAAAGAGTATTCGAATATCGTGTACAAATTATTCCTGTGGCATCTATATTTCCTAGTGGCAGATCCCAAACGATTCTCGATCGCTGATTTCAACGAACTGATTTCGTTTCAATGGCAACGCCGACCGGACATCCGCCAGAACGGACGTCACGAGTTAAACAAGTTGAAAGGACGGATCGAACAAAAGCTCGCCCAACTCCGGAAGAGTTATCCCAAAGCGAACCTTTCCATACTGGAGGAAAAATACCAAAAAATGGGGCTAACCCCGGACACCACGTATCTCTTTATCCGGGGACATAATATTTACGATATGGTTTATATGCTGAACCGGGAAGTTTGTAAAAAGGTACTGAGAATCGCAAAAGATTCGTATTCCGGTTCACAACAACCGCCTCATGTCAACCTTTTCGGCTACCGGAACAGTATTGACGATCAATTGAAAAAGAATTTACATTTCGGGGCTTATCCCGCCATTCGCAAGATAGAGGAAGACGTTCATCTTCTATTCTAAGGTTTCCTCCCGGAAGGTAACACCTCCAAGATGGCTTTATGGGACTCGCCATTCTTTCCAATCGTGAAATGAATACGGGCTTGTATTCGCTTACCGGATGGCGTGTTCTCCCATTTAGGCCCCTCGGCCAACAATCGAATAACCTCTTTATTGCTCTCCTTCGAGAAACCATCCTCTATCCGGATTCGGCTGGGGACTTTCTTCCTGTTCAACTCGAATGAAAGTATTACAGACCCCATTTTATTCGAATCCAAGTCTGCTTTCGGATAGCGCAAAGCTTTTTCCATATATTGATTGAAATGGAGGACATCATCTTTAGATACCAACGTATCAAGTACAACATTTTGTCGACTGGTTATAACAGAAACTTCCTGCATTTTTATATTGGACATTTCTACCTCTTTCTTTTTTGCAACACCATAACCGGTAACAACAACCTCATTCATTTTTTCTGCATCTTCTTCCATCTTCACTTGCAATTTGTCTCCCGCCTTAACCAAAATATGCTGAGATTTCATCCCGATAAAAGAAAAGGTAAGTAAACCCTCTGATGTAGGAAGATCCAAACTAAAGTGGCCGTTAGCATCCGTGACTACCCCCATCATCGAGCCGGAAAGGAGTACTGTCACTCCCGCTAAAGGATTGCCCTTCTCATCCGTTATCATACCCGACACGTGATTATCATTTACTTTCATTTTCCGGGTTACCAGTCGGGAAGTATCTTCCATCTGAGCACTTGCCAAAGAAATTTCCTGATCAGCAAGCTCCTCCATCACCATCTCCCGTACAGAATCCTCTTTTCTTACCGCCCTGTTATCCGAGCGTAACAACTGTTTTTTATCGCCCGGAGGCACTGTCAAAGAATCCGTTTTATCAAATAAATCTATCGTGTTTCCACTTTCAAGTGTCAGTATCGCCCTCTCTTTGGTTTTCACCGAATCAGATAATTGAGCAACTGCCATCACGGGTACATCAAAAGTTTTCTCTTGCCGGGTAAACCACCATGTCCCGCAAGCTAGCAAAATAGCAAACGAGGCCGCAATATACATCCATGTCCGTTTTTGTTTACGAGATGAACGGGAGCGCTCGTTCAACTGGCGTTCCAGACGAATCAGGCCATCAAGAGGATCACCGGGAGTCGAAGTCAACCCCTCCAATGCCTCGAACAAGAACGGATCGGACAAAGCCTCCCGCTCCATACGGTTAGCAGCCTTACCTTTCCGGTTGCCATGCAGGTATTCTTTTATGTCGTCAATCCGTTTCATTTGATGTTATTCCTTTACGTTCCAAACACAATTTCAAGTTCCGTTTCCCATTCTGGATAAAACTCTTTACCATTTTCGAAGAAAAACCCGTGCGTTCTTCCACTTCCTTGTACGAAAGTTCATTCAGGAAGAAATATTTCACGCTGACACGTTGTCTTTCAGGCAATCCCTCGATACATTCCCGCAACGATTTCTCTCGATTCTCCCTCTCGTTTACAACAGTAAGATGAAAATCATCGCAAAATTCCATAAAAGAATCGTCTAAAGAAACGGACAAATTTTTACTCCGTTTCCGGATTTCCATCAAGCAGTTATTGCGAATACAAGTATATAGCCAAGCTTTGAAGGATTGTATTTCCGTCTCTTTTACCTTCACAATCAATTCTTCGAATAGTTGCATAACGGCATCCTGCGCATCTTCCGGTCGCTTTAGATACTTTAAGGCTACCCCGTACACCAAGGGCATGTATCTTTTATAAGCCTCCACGAAATACGCCAAGTCACCGCTTTCACAATATCGTTTCAGCAGTTCTTCATCCGTTATGTTCTCTTGACCCCGCTTCACTATTTATACATTGATTTTTACAAATATAAGAATTAAAAAAATTCTCTCTAAAGATTTATGGAATTTCTTTTCGTCTGTCATCTTAGGATAAAATTAATTTAAAAATAACAGCTTATGAAAACAAATAGCGTTTTAAAGAAATTAGCATGGGGATTAGTTATATTCATTGGATTATCCAATGTCGTTTTAGCCCAAAAGATTCAAGTAAGTGGTAAGGTAATGCTTGCCGCGGACAGTTCGGCATTACCCGGAGCAACCGTTCTCATTAAAAACACGAATATTGGCGTAGCCACCAATTCGCAAGGGGATTACACGATACAGGCGAATGTAGGAGATACTTTACGATTCAGTTTTATCGGGTTAGAAATTTTATATATCCCGGTAAAAGAGAAGACATTAAACGTTTACCTGAATACGGATGACGAAACGGCAATGGTAAGCGAGTGCATTGTTACCGGATACGAAACCATACACCACGAAAGTGCCGTGCTTAAACTCCGTTCCGGAATGCCCGTAACATTAACTTCCGAGCAAAACACGGAAGAGTATAACGAATTCGCCGCAAATTGCTTCCTGTTGGCCTTGGACAAGCCTCTTTCCACGTTCTCGATCGACGTGGACAACGCTGCTTATTCTAATGTACGACGTTTTATTAATCAAGGAACTCTTCCTCCTGTCGATGCCATACGCACGGAAGAGTTCCTGAATTATTTCGCTTATGATTACCCCGCCCCACGAGGAAATGACCCGGTAAGTATCACCACCGAGGTTTCCAACGCCCCATGGAACACGCAGCACAAACTGGTACATATCGGGATCAAGGCAAAAGAAATTGCCACGGAAAACCTTCCGGCCTCGAATCTTGTATTCTTGATTGACGTATCCGGTTCCATGGATTTCTCCAACAAACTCCCGCTGTTGAAATCATCTTTGAAATTACTCGTGAAACAACTTCGTCCACAAGATCGAGTAGCGATTGTTACTTACGCGAACCAAACAAAAGAAGTACTTACCTCTACCCCGGGAAGTGATAAAGCCAAAATTCTGGCTGCCATCGATGGATTATATGCCAGTGGCGGTACTGCCGGTGGAGATGGAATCCAAAGAGCCTACCGGGTTGCCGAGAATAATTTTATTAAAGGAGGAAACAATCGCATTATCCTAGCCACAGACGGAGATTTTAACATCGGCATTTCTTCACCCAAAGAACTAGAAAAGATGATTGAAACAAAACGGGCCACAGGTATATTCCTGACGGTTTTAGGTTTCGGTATGGGAAATTATAAAGATAACCGGATGCAGGTTCTCGCAGAGAAAGGAAACGGGAATCATGCTTATATTGACAACCTGACGGAAGCGAAAAAAGTATTAGTAAACGAATTCGGAGGAACCCTTTTCACGGTTGCCAAAGATGTAAAGATTCAGGTGGAATTCAATCCGGCTAAAGTTCAAGCTTATCGCCTGATCGGTTACGAAAGCCGCCTGCTGGAAGCGAAAGACTTCAACGATGACACGAAAGATGCCGGAGAAATGGGAGCCGGACATAGCGTTACTGCCTTGTACGAGATCATCCCGGTCGGAGTTAAAAGTAATTTTGCACCCACCATTGACCCACTGAAATACCAGAAAACAGGAAGAGATGAAAAGCAAACCCTAACGGATAGTCCGGAATTATTAACCGTGAAGCTTCGCTATAAACAACCGAACTCACATAAAAGTTCTAAAATGGAAGTAGCCGTTATCGACAAAGATACACCTATAAAAAAGAGTTCCGAAAATTTCCGGTTCTCTGCCGCTGTTGCAGGATTCGGGATGTTATTACAAAATTCGGATTACAAGAACGATTTTACATTCGATAACGTTATCGACCTCGCTAAACAAGCTACAAATTATGACCCGGAAGGGTATCGAAAAGAGTTTATCCGGCTGGTCGAAAGTGCTGCCTTACTAAAATGAATAAAACAAAATTGGCCGGAAAGCTTTCCGGCCAATTTTTATAAAGCAATATCACTTTATTTAATCAACAAATCGTTTTTCAATGCCGTCCGGGGAACAGCGACTTCAGCCACCCCACAAGCGTAAGCACCTAGAACATATTGACCATAGGTAAAACAAACTGAGGTTTTGTTAAAGTTAACAGCCGTCACATCTTTCAGCGTGGGATCTGTCGTGAAACAACCTTCCGGATTCTTGAAATTCGCTTTCAACTGGGTATTAATCTGAGTCTCATTAGTATAATTCAGAATCTCCTGATTCGTCAAGAACTTCTGATTTTGCACGTCATAATTGAAAGTGTAGAAATTCGTTATTCCATGCGCACCGCCCGTGAAAGTGTAAACAATCAAGCGTACACTCACGTATTGGTCGTTTGCCATAAACACGCTATCACCTACCTGCAACTCGTATATCCATACCGGACGCTCTTCCCCAGCTGCCTGCCATGACTCGAAGAACTCGTTCGCATCAGTCTTCAAGCTATCCTGCAAATCATTCACGAACTTCTCAATTTTCTTGTTCAATACCTCGCAACTTTTATTCACGTTCGCATCAGCAGACGAGAACATAGAACGATTTACCGTAATGTCCCAATTCTCAGAATTCGCCGTAACCTTTTCATTCTTCACGTTCAAATCCTGAACCTTCGGCTGGCATCCCACAAAGGCAAATGCCATAAAAACTGCCATAATTAGTGTACTTTTCATTGTGTGTTTTGTTTTTTGTGTGTATCACAAAATTATGAAATTAAAATATACTGTTATCACATTGCATCACTTTTATTTTATCAAATCTAAAGCGGCTAATTTCTGCTTGATCCTCATTTGAATCATCGCTTTTGTCATTTCATGTTCCATCTGCATGGATTCCATAAAAGCTTGATTATAACATTTCTTTGCCTCATCATACTCTTTTAGTACCTTATTCGTATCCCCCAACATGGCAAGAAAATTAATTTTATCCATCAACGAAATATCCGTGTATTGTAATGCTTTTATCGTCCACTCTTTTGTTTTCAAAATAACGCTTTCAGGCACTTTTCCCCCGGTAGCAGTATAAACTTGCTGGGCAGCCATTCCATAATCAACGGCACGGGCATCCTCTCCCAATTCTTTAAAATAAGCATCCATAGACTTCACGTATTCCTCCCCGTCTTTCTTATAAAAAAGCAAATACTCGGCATCATACAAATAGGTAAATCGCTGCCGGGCAGACATCGTTTTCTGTGGGACTACGCTGTATGTCAACCTCATATCCCCATCAATGCGTTCCAAGTATTTTTTATACTCCTCTTTACCGGCACGGGCCATATTCTCCATGATTTTATTATTGTACTCCATCACGAAATAAGCAGGCCCTTCCCCAAGTTTCAAATAAGCCTCCATGTTTTTATTCATAAACTCCATCAACTTGTCCCCCGGCTTATCCGCATGATGAAAAGTATTGATAATGCGATAATCATCCGCATTAATTAATTCCGGTCCCATTTTCAAATCAATATAGTCCTTAAAAATCTTTTCGATTCGGGCAATCCATTTTGTCTGTTCCATATTTTCCAGCGTACTCACGTAAGCGGGAGCCCCCAGCAACAACTGTTGCATTAACACTAAATCATTCTTAGAAGATTTGAACTTCGTGTAAATCTCCTCAAAGCTCATCTCTTCCCCCATGACCACCTTGGCCGATTTTATAAGAGCCGCACCATCAAGAGCTCCTTCCAAGCGAGAAAGCAATTTTCCATCCGCATCAAAAAAAGCCAGCGTGGGATACGATCTCACCTTATTCTGCTTCACGACCTGACGATTAGCGGGATTCTCCGCGTCAATCTGTATGGAAACAAACTTCTCGTTAAAATACTTTCCAACAGCCTCAAGCGTGAAGACATCTTTAGCCAGCCGTTTACAAGGCCCGCACCAATCCGCGTAGAAATCCACGAACAGCATCTTTCCCTCTTGCTTGGCTTTTTCTAAAGCCGCATTATAATCTCCTTTAAAGAATTCAATTCCTTGACCAAAAGACTGAATTCCTCCCATAAATATCAATACAATAACCAGAATTGTTTTCATTTTTACTTTTGTTTTAGATAAAGGGGCTGTCCTAAAAGTCAATTTTAAACAACTACCCCCACTAACTCCCCCTTACACAGGGGGAGAAACAGCTTGGTAATCAGCTCTCCCCTGTGTAAGGGGGAGTTGGAGGGGGTAGTTGGCAAATACAAACAGGACTTTTTGGACACCCTCTTTATCCGAATTAATTTATTTTACCACAAACGTATAGACATCCGATAATAACTCGGAGTAACCATCATTCGAAACTTTCAAGGTAACGACATAACGCCCCACGGGTAGTTCCGTGTATAACGGTAACTCCATAACTCCTCCACCACGGACTGTAATTTCTTTTTTGAATACTTCCGCATCTCCTCCCTCCGAAGCCTTCACGCTTACAAATTCGAACGACAGGGGGGAAGTACCCAATACTCCCTGTATTTTCTGGGTCACCCAAGGAGCCTCATTCGCCATCCTGACAGCATCTTCCACCGGATCCAGTGTTTTTTTCACTTCCAATTCATTCGGTAAATAACCGGCATTCTCCGCCTTCAAATACCCGACCTTCATATCCTGACATCCCCAACAGGTGATAATCAGCACAAGAAATAAATATACTTGTTTCATCATAGCATTTCGTTTTTATAATTGTCCCAAGGTATAAGAGTAATTCAAAGAATGAACGACTCCATTATCCGTTTCTATATCAGTTGAAGCGACATCAATCTGTGTTCTCGTGTCAAACGAAGTGACATACAAATACACGGGTCCCACGTCCGGAATATCATGATAGGTATCCTGAAACGAGTATACCCAGAATTTTGTCCCGAAAGCACTGGTGAAAACTTTTCCACCTTTCCCCTGCGTCTCGCCCAAAATCTGTCCGCCCCGGGGAATATCATCCCGCCAATGAATCCCGGCAACCACATGCCGTAATATCAACTCCCGACACGTTGCTTCCGGAATTTCCCGAATAGCATTATATCCCTGCTCGATCATCCATCGAAGAATGGATAAATTTGTCGGACCGAAAAAAGTTATTTTCTCGTACCCGACCTGCTTCCCTTGAAACAAATCTTCCAGACCGGCACGTTCCACCAAGAATAACGTGCTATCCCAATCGTAAGAATTGGAATGCAGGTAATCATACATCGTCCCGTCAAAACGGCCGTTCGCTAAACCCGAATCGATGTAATTGTATTTCGTCTCGCAAGAAAAAAGCGAGAGCAAAACCAAAATTATTCCTATATTTCTCATTGTCTTCATTTTAAATTTACTCGAATCTTGACCAATAAATATTCTGACGTATCAAATCATTTAGATTAAATGCTTCATCCCCAATCGGTAAAAACAAAGCTCCTTCTTTTACATCTTGCTGATCCAGTGTTTTGTAATTACCATCCATATAAGTATGTATGTATTCCAGTCCATTCCGTATAATGTCATAATACCGATGTCCTTCAAGCAGAAGTTCCCTCTCCCGTTCTTTAAAGATCGCCAGTTGAATGTCATTTTCTCCCGGAGCCGGATAAGGCGTAGCGTGAGCCCGATTGCGGATTTTATTCAAATCCGCTTTTGCCAGATCATCACCCAGTTTTGCGTAGCATTCGGCCCTCAACAAATAAATATCCGCCAAGCGCCAGTAGCTATAATTCACGTCAATGTAAGCGACCTGAGGGGTAGGACTCCACGACACATTCCTGTAGACTACATCTCGCCATTTATACACGTATGCATATCCTTGATTCACTTTATACATCGTATCATGCGACATGGAATCCAGCTTAAAGAAATATTCATCCCTCCGGTCATCCGTATCCTCGTAAAGATTTTTAACCGTCTCGGCCTTGATCACGAAGTCTTTCGTCACCACGGATCCCGGAGTTTCCGTACCTTTTACCGGCCAAGTAATCCATACCCTGCCCGGGAAGTACGCCATCGGGTAAGTCTGAAAACGGTCCAGCTCAAACTCCAGAATATTCTCCTGACTGGCACCTATTCCTTTCATGGCTTTCGTACACACCTCTTCACTCGTGCGTTCCAACTCGTAAAATCCCGCTTTCTTTTCAATCAAAAGCGTAGACCATTCTATCGACTCTTCATAACATTTTTTTGCATCTCCTTCCAGACCGCACAAATCAATCATGCTCCCTTTCCATGCATACAAATGAGCCAAGAGTGCCGCACAACTTCCCTTGCAACCATATTGCTTTGACACCCAAGTATTCGCACCGAGAAGAGGCATATCCTCGTACTTCGGTAACAATTCATATCCTTCCGAGGCATTTTTTATCGCTTCATCCAACACATCCAGCATTGAACTTTTGTTATATACCTCCATACTGGTACTATTTCTCGTGATAACGGCATCTCCCCACTTCCTCGCTAAATCGAAATAAACAAAACCCTTCACGAAATAGGCCTGCCCCGCATAGAAGTCCAATTTATCCTGCGGAATCCCCTCTGCCCGATATAAATTATCCAGAATCACGTTCGCCACGTAAATCAAATCATACTGATTTCTCCAACCATTGGAAAATGAATTTATTATTGACGTTTGATTCAACATTCGTTGATCCCCATAATAGGAGCTATTCACCTGATCGGCCAAAAACCCCCGGAAAGCCATCACTTCATTTTCAAATTGTTTGTACCGGAAAAAACCCTCCAACTGAAAAATCATGGCATTAAAATCCTCCTCGGTTTTAAAGAAATTCGTGAATGTTATGGCATTCTCCGGTTCCACGTCCAAAACGCTATCACATCCCCATAACAAAGGGAAAAGTAGTATATATATAATTTTCCTCATGGCTAAAATTTTACAGTTAATCCTAACGTTAGCTTCCGGGCAAGAGGATAATACATGAAATTATCATACCCGGTATAGGGGTCCACCACTTCCGGATCCACGCCGGAATAATTTGTCAACAGAAACAAGTTCTCTGCCGTAAAAAACAAACGACACCCTTCAAGATTAATTTTCTTCATCCACTCTTTCGGGAGATTATAGCCAAGAGTCAATTGTTTCAAGCGCAAATAATGCACTTTCTCTATATTGGAAGAGACATCTCCACCAAACTGACCGATATAACCATCAGTACTAGAGGTTATAATAGGATAATCTGCCTTATCGCCCGGTTTCTCCCAAAATGTCGTGTTTGCATAATCAACAAAAATCGTACTTGTTCTTAAATTATTCTGCAAGGAAGAAATCTTGTACAAATTAATAATTTTCCGCCCCAAGGAATACGTAAACAATACATTCAAATCGAAACCGTTCCACATGATCTCGTTTGCCCATCCCCCGTAAGCAACCGGCAAGGTCGATCCCGCATAATATCGATCCTCATCATTGATTTTTCCATCCTGATTCATATCCTGAATCATCCGGGTTCCCGCCGAATAGGGATAACTCTTATTCATCGAGTGCAACAGATTTTTATTCCCTTGCTGATCGTAATAAGCCGGAATATCCTTCTCGGACTCGATTATTCCCAGATCCTTGTAAATATACAACCCGTAAATAGGACGCCCAAGAACCAACTGGCCAGTACCGTTCACCATATCCATATCCGTGTACGACTTTTCAAAGCGGTTCCAGTTCCTCGAAATATTAAATTTTCCCCGCCATTTTACTTCCGTGTTACGTAATATATCATAATTCAACTCTAACTCGATTCCCTCATTAGAAATCTCCATTGCGTTCTGCCACGCGGTTTTATGATAATAGTAATCTCCCGGTAAGGAAACATTGAATAACAGAGATTTCGAATATTTATAATAGTAATCCAACTTGAACTTCAAACGATAATCAAAAAGATCGACATCCAAACCAATATCATACTGGTCTGATTCCTCCCAAGTCAAATTTCTATTAACGATCTGGGAAGGTAATACCCCTGCATTCCCCAAGAAAGTATTTGCAAATTCCAAGGTTCCATGTGCCAGATAAGCATCCCGAAATTGCTGCCCGGAAGTTCCCCATGATGCCCGTATTTTAGCATAACTCAACCACCATTTCTTGAAAAACGGTTCCTCAGAGAAAGCCCAACCGACAGCGACCGATGGGAACGTGGCCCAACGCACGTCTTCCCCGAACACGGACGAACCATCCCTTCTCAGCGTGAACTCGAACAAATATTTCTTTTTATAATTATAAGCGGCACGACCAAAATAGCTTAACATGATTTTCTCCTCAAAATTGGATCGATAGGCCTGTAAGGATTTAACACTTCCATATTCCTCGAACGTGGTAGGAAATCCTTTCAGTACATAATGAATCTTATCACTTGGAGATCCCTTCCCGCTCCCGCTAAACTGGTCTTTTGCCTCTCTCAAATAAGACAAACCCAACAGAATTTCCATGTTATGATTATTCCGAATCGATTTATTATAAACAAGTTGATTCTCATTGGAAAATAACGTTCCACTACTAATGCTTCCCGTTGATATACTCAAATTATTCGCCGCATCCAGATAACTGGGTGTAAATGAGTTCCGTTTCCCTTCAGAGAAATCCATGGATAAACTCGAAGACAATTTCAATCCTTTTACGAACTCGTACGCAACGGCCAGACTTGCCCGGATCCGGTAAGTAATATTTTTCTCGGAAGATTCGTTCAACTGTTTCAAGGTCTCCTTCTCAATCTCGCCGGATCCCGGCAAAATGGATAAATTTGATTTCGGGTCGACTGTCAACCGCTCTATCTTACTTGCATTTGTAAAAGAAGTATTTGCAGCTCCCCGGCTTCGATCCGTGTAGGCTAAGTACAAACGGGCATCAATATTCAAATTTGCACGGGGAACAACATTCAAGTTTGTCAGGATATTAGCTCTCTTAAAATTACTCCCCAACATGATTCCTGTTTCGTCATACCATCCTGCCCCTACCATATACTTTATGGTTTCCGTCCCCCCGGAAGCCTGAAGATTTGCGTTTAAAATCTTTCCCGCATCGAAACAATATTTCCACCAATTCGTCGAATTGTTGTAAAATGGATTCAAACTATCTTGTAAAGGTTTCCCTGTACCAATTTGATATTCAGTTAAGGGATACCCGCTATTCCAGAAATAATCATACGCCCCATTCTGGTGATAGGCATCACGATAAGATTCCGGCATCTTATATATTCCTGTTTGCCAGCTTCCGTAAGCCGTGCGATAATTCCTTAATTTATTGAGATTCGCAATTCGTTCCAACTGTCCTCCCGTCTGTGTCGGGGTCTCCGGCAGAATAGAATACGAGTAAGAAACATTCGCGGAGAACTTACCCCGACCGGTTTTCCCTTGTTTCGTGGTGATTAGGATTACTCCATTACTTGCCCTTGAGCCATACAACGCTGCCGATGCCGCATCTTTCAGCACCTCAACGGATTCAATAGTAGAAGGATCAATCTCGGCTAACGTGTTCGTACCCGTCACCGGAGAAGTAAATGAATGAACGGGAACTCCGTCAATCACGTACAAAGGTGTTCCATCCGTCTGTGATTCTGACAACAAGGAATTATAACCGCGAATATTGATACGGGTTCCACCACCACCGGGAGAACCGGAAATATTCGACACTTCCACACCTGCCATGTGTCCTTGCAACAAATTCTCAAGACTGGCAGAAGGAACCTCTTCCAGATCCTTAGCTTTCACGGATGATACCGCCCCAATCAGTTCTCTCTTTTTCCGTTCCCCGTAAGCCACCACAGTCACCTCATCCAAATCGGAAATTTCCTCTTCCAGCACGACATTGATCGTCGTCTGATCCTTCAATTCAACTTCTTTCGTTTTCATCCCCACGAAAGAGAATAACAACGCTTTGGCTGTTGCAGGAAGCTCCAATTTATACACGCCATTCACGTCGGTCACGACACCGACAGTAGTTCCCTTCACGTAAACCGACACCCCGGGAAGCTTTCCTTTTTGCTTATCCGTGATCGTTCCCGTGATCACTCTCTTTTTCGGAATCACAGCCGTAGAACCTTTTACTTCCTCCGCAGCTTTTTTCTTAATGACCACCACATTCTTTTCAAGAGTGTACGTGTAATCCGTCTTCCGTAAACAAATATTCATCACGCTATCAATCAACACGTCCTTCACGTCAATCGTGATCTTACCAATTTTGTTCACGGCATCCATACTATACACGAATGTCATTTTACTTTGTTTCTCTACAGCAAAAATGATGTCCAGCATCGAGGCATTTTCCCTTTTCAGCGTTAATTTTTCCGTTTGTGCATGCACACTTCGAAATGCTCCACAAGCTAAAAAAACCGCTATACACAAGCAAATTTTCATGCATATAGAACTTTTCTCCTTTTTTTTATCGTGCAGGAGCCACGTCCAAAAGTTTTTTTTCATAACTTTGAGAAATTAAATTGATATTGAATTTAATGAAATGGGTTGTCAGAAATAATCACCACAAAATCTCTGGCTCCCATTTTTATTTATAGCAATACGTGGTCAACTACCACTTTTCACCGTCAACGATTTTCCAAGCATCTCAAATTTCACCTCGCCTGTCAACTCCAATATTTTCAATAAAGAATCAACATGTTCATACTTTTCCAGCTTAAACCCAAATCGCTTTTCCGCCATCTCCGGATTCTGGTAGAACACTTCGAAATCATACCAACGAGCCATCTCCTGTAAAATGTCATCCAAGCGTTCTTCCTCGAACACGAACATCTGTTCCTTTCTCAAACGGTAATTCTCTCCCTTAATCTTACGATAAGAGAAATCTCCCGATTGCTCATAATAAGTAGCCTGCATATCGGGACGCAACACGTTATCTTTTACACTCACCACACCCTCAACCAACGAAGTTTCCACCAGCCCCGAATTCCGATACGCCTTCACGTTAAAACTCGTTCCCAATACCTTCACGTCAAGAGATTTCGTTTTCACGTAGAAAGGATGAGCCGGATCATGGTGTACCTCAAAATAAGCCTCTCCTTCCAAGTATACTTCTCGTTTATTGCCTTTAAAACGAATTGGGAATCGAATTTCCGACTCTGCAAAAACCCAAACATTTGTCCCATCTGCCAATTTCAGATTATATTCTCCTCCTCTGGGAACGATAATCCGGTGATACTCAACTTTTGAATCTGCTATTGAATCAACTCCTGTGTAATCCAACCCGATTCCATTCTCTAAAAGCACACCATATTGATTTAGTTTTTCCGCAACATTTTTTACGGTATCCAAAGCAACCAACTGTCCCCCCGGCAACTCTAACATCGTCTTATGACTTTCAAAATAAGCGTTCACAATATAATTCGGACGCTCTCCCACCTTAAAATGACTCACGTACAAAAAAAACGCTGCAACTGCCAACGGTAAAATCAATATTGCCGCATACCAGAACACACGGTAGATTTGCTTGGAATTCTTTGTACTTGTTGCTTTCTGAATTTCATTCCAACTCCTTGCCGCATCAAAAGATTCGTAAATTTCTTTTTTAACTACAATCGCTTTAGGATCTCGAATACGTTCCAACAATTTCTCTCCCTCGGGGATTCCTTGAAGCTCCTTTTCCAA
>ULVU01027370.1_pt1 | contig 21290 bp, 17 predicted proteins | sample 1959731 | NCBI WGS metagenome assembly ULVU01 (sample SAMEA4835794, study PRJEB28245) | human gut metagenome | biome: gut microbiome; material: fecal sample | place: Denmark | collected 2008 | reverse complement strand
GAAAGGGAGATTTGATATGGGAAACTTCACTTTTGAGGAAACGAACCTGCTTTGTATCTACAACACCGGCAGCCGCACTGGGCTGATCGAAGCTCTGACGGAGATGCGCGGCGAGCTTTCGCCGGAGGAGGCCGAACTGCGGGAGCTGACGGATAGCGCCCTGGGTAAGCTCCAGGCCATGAGTGACGCCGAGTTTGCCGAGCTGGAGCTACACCCGGATTTCGACGAGTAAGAACTACACCAAGACCCAGCGGGGCGGCCTGATGTGCCGCCCCATTTCTATTCAACATGAAGGGAGGACAGAAAACCATGCCATCCAAAGCTGAATTTTACCGGCAGATGGCCGAACAGGTATCGACTCAGCTTGTGGGCAGCTGGAAGGAATGGACGGCTTTCCTCACCACCGCCGCCCGCCTCTACAAATACCCGTTCCATGAGCAGATGATGATTTACGCCCAGCGCCCGGACGCCACCGCCTGCGCTGAGTATGATTTATGGAATGAAAAAATGGGCCGGTATGTGCGGCGCGGCTCCAAGGGTATCGCCCTAGTGGACGATTCCGGCGACAGGCCCCGGCTGCGCTATGTGTTCGATATTTCCGACACCGGCACCCGCGAACATTCCCGCACTCCCTGGCTCTGGCAGCTGGAGGATCAGCACATTGGGCCTGTGTCGGCCATGCTGGAGCGCAACTATGGCGTTTCTGGTGATGATCTCGCCCAGCAGCTTACCGATGTAGCCGGAAAGCTGGCAAGTGAGTATTGGGACGAGCATCAGCAGGACTTCCGCTATATCGTTGACGGTTCGTTCCTGGAGGAGTACGATGAACTCAACATCGAAGTCCAATTTAAGTCCGCCGCCACCGTCAGCATCGCCTACGCCTTGATGTCCCGCTGTGGGCTGGATACGGAACAATATTTCCAGCATGAGGATTTCATGCCGATTTTCGATTTCAATACCCCGGCCACGGTTGGGGCGTTGGGAGCGGCGGTCAGCCAGATGAACCAGCAGGTGCTGCGGCAGATCGGCGTCACCATCCAGAACTATGAGCGCGAACAACTCGCGGAAAGGAGCGTTACACATGGAGAACAACCTGACTTACACGAGGAACGGAGATTACCTGATTCCCGACCTGAGCCTGAGCGAGCAGCCGGAGAAGCCCCTGGGCAAGTACGGCAGGATGCGGAAAGCGTACCTGAAGGAACACCGGTCCCTGATCTACAACCAGCTGCTGCTGACCGAGAAGCTGTACTCGCACCTGCTGGAGATCGACGAGACGGCGAACAGCCGTCTGGAGCAGATGATGCCCCGACTGGCGGAGTCGGCGGGCGCGACGGAGGAACTGAAAGCCCGCGATCCGATGCGCTGGGTGGGACTGATGGACACCTGCAAGGCGCAGGCCGAGGAGATTCTGATGACGGAGCTTATCAACAGCTGACCTTAAACCTGTTCCTCTCCGAAGCGGAACAAATCCAAAGAATAGATGAAGCAGAGAATGTGAAAACATCCTCTGCTTTTTCTTTTGCTCAGACCGACATCGACCATGTGCTGCGGATGGGCGGCAACACCTATCGCCAGAGAGAGTGCATTATCGCAGCCTTTGAGGAACAGAAATCTATTTCCGAGATTGCGGACTATCTGCGAAACCTCTATACCGGCGGCAACGGGATCGGCAGCATTACTGCATGGTATGCCGAGGACGGTATCCACCTGTCTCATGGAAAGTCTGCCCGTTACGACGAGTCCGCCCAGGTCATTTCCTGGGAGCGTACTGCCGAGCGTATCGGACAGCTTTTGAAGGACGGCCAATTTGCCACCAATGTGGAGCTGGCCGAGGCCGAGGGCTATGAACGCTTCCGTTTGGCTGAAAAAATCTGGCATCTGTACCACGATTTCAGCGATGAGGCCAAAGAATCCGGGTATCTGCCCAGCCTTGCCAACAATCCGGGGCGCGGTTTCCCGGAAGAATCCGCATGGCTTACCGAGCAGCTGCAAAGCCCGGAGTTCCGCCAGACCCTTGCAGAAGAATATGCAGCATTCTGGACAGTCTATCAGCAAGACCGGGATTTGCTGCGGTTCCACTATCACAAGCCCAGAGAGATTTGGGAAAACCTGAAAGACCTATCCCTGCCCCGTACCGCCTTTTCCTCCCAGCTGACAGAAGTACCTGCGGTCAAGCAGTTTATCACTGAGGACGAGATTGACGCCGCTATGACCAGAGGCAGCGGTGTCTCTGCTGGGAAAGGCCGCATTTTTGCTTTTTTCCGGGAAACTCACACCGATAAGGAAAAGGTGGCTTTTCTCCGGCATGAGTACGGCATCGGTGGGCGCTCCCATGCCCTGTCTGGCGCAATGGGCAGTCATGAAGATCACGATGGAAAAGGACTGCACTATAAAAAAGATGGCTGCCCGGATGTGCATTTTACTTGGGATAAAGTTTCCAAGCGGATTACCGGACTGATTCAGAAAAGCCGCTATCTCACAGAACAGGAACAGGCGGAGTACGATAAAATCCAGGCGGAAAAGACCCTGGCCGAGGCGGATGCCGTGAAAACTCAGCAGCCGGGCCCGGCTGTGTGGGAATACAACGGCGTCAAGGAGCGCCACCCGGATGATATGGTCCTGTATCAGATGGGCGATTTCTTCGAGCTGTACGGCGAGGACGCCAAAGAAGCCGCGCCGGAGCTGGGGCTGCAACTGGTCTCCCGTGCTATCCCTGGCGGTGGCCGTGTGGAGATGTGCGGGTTCCCGGCAAACCAGCTGGAGCAGTACCTGGAACAGCTCCGGGCCAAGCATGATGTGACGGTTTCCGCCACCCTGGAGAGCCGCGCCCAGCGCCGGGAGTATTCTGTCCTCTCCATCGACCACGAAGCAGAACAGGACATCAGCGCCCATGAAGCGGAGTATGGCGCTGACGGGTTCCGGGCGTTCCGGGACGAAGAAGCCATCCAAGCCGCCACCCTCCGGGAGCTGCATGAGCAATACAAGCCCATCGTGCTGGAGGCTGTTACCCAGGACACCAGATACCGCAACGCCTGCGGTCACAGTGACTACGAGAACGCCGTGATTGAGGGCAACGCCGCCATCCGCCGTGCTGTTCTGGGGTCCGGCAACATGGGGCTGCTCCGCCTCTATTCCGACACACCGGAGTTCCGGCAGCACCTTCATCGGGAAGTCATCGACGAGACCTATCCCAAGCTTCATGAGCTGCTGCGCCCACTTTCGGACAATGACATTGACCGGGCCATCCAGGACTGGAACGGCAAGATCGAGAGTAAACACGTCGTTGTCCGTTACATGAAAGACCATGCACGGGAGAAAGACACCGCCGCATGGCTGGCCCGTGAGTTTGACGGCAGCGACGGAAAAACCCCGTTTGCGGTCCGCCCGAAAAGCCCCGAAGGAACGGTGCTGCCCTGGCCGAAGGTGCAACGCCGGATTGTCCAGCTCATTAAGGAGGACCGTTTCTACACCCAGGTCGAACAGGACAATCTGGACGATGTGGACCCCATCGCCATCCGGGAGGCCCTTGCCCAGCGCGGCATTGTGGACGGTCATGTGGTGGACCCGGAAAAGCTGGACAACAACCCCTTTGTTCAGCAGGTTATGCGGGATGTGGAGGCCATATCCAGAGAGACCGCCCAAGCAGACCAGCCGGAACAGCCTTCCCCCGGCAATTCGCGTGTTCCTGTATCAGAAAAGGAATATGCTACGGCCCGTGGCACGGTCCGGGAACGGACTTCTTATGATCCAACAGTCCCTCCCTACCATGTGGGAGATATTGTCTATCTGGATGACCTCGCCCACCGGATCACGGAGCTGCGGGATGACACGGTGCAGCTGCTGCCCACCGGCATGAGCTACCCCATCTACCGGGCCGAGAGCCGGGAACGGTTTGAGCAGCTTCTACGGAAAGATAACCGCAACGACTTCTATACCGAGTTCCTGCCTGCAAATCTGGATATGGTGGACCAGGACCTGCGGGATGTGCTGGCGCATGGCCTGATGGCCGCGTCGGACAAGGCGGAGCTTTCCCAGCTGCTACACACCGGCAAGAGCAACCGGGAGGTGGCCTTGTGGTTGAGCCGCGCCTATCCCAACATTGTGGAAACGATGGAGCTGGAGACCGGCGACACCGCTGACTACCGCACTACTCCTGAAGGTATCGAGCTGGAAGTGCTGGATGCAGACGAAAAGCGTTTGGCCATGCTGTTTTTCCGTTGGGACGAGGCTGCACCTTTGCTTCGCGGACTGTACTCCCGTCAGCTGGATGGTTTTGGACAGGCACACCCCGAACCGGCTGCCGAGACCCCGGCTTACCACGCCGAGACCGTGGCTGTCTATCCGGGCGACAAAAACCATCTGCCCTATGATGTGGTGGTTCAGACCCTGCGGATCAATGAGCCGGAGCCGCCAGCGCCTGCCGCCGAGCCGGAGAAAACCCTGGATGAAGTGCTGGACGAACACCCTGTATCCGTTCAGGTCAATGGCGAGTGGCAGACCTTCCCCAATGTCAAAGCTGCCGAGGAAGCCTCTTATGAGGAATACAAGGCCAACCTGCGCCGCACCGCCGAGAATTTCCGTATCACCGACGATCACCTGGGCGAAGGCGGCCCCAAAGCCAAGTTCCAGGCCAATATCGAGGCAATCAAGCTGCTGAAATACCTGGAGGAAACCACCGGGCAGGCAACGCCGGAGCAGCAGGAAGTTCTCTCCCGGTATGTGGGCTGGGGCGGCCTTGCCGATGCCTTTGACCCTGACAAGGAAAGCTGGAGCAAGGAATATGCCCAGCTGAAGGAACTGCTGACCCCGGAGGAATACGCCGCCGCCAGAGGGTCCACACTCAATGCCCACTACACCAGCCCTACGGTGATCCGTGCCATCTATGAGGCCGTGGGCCGTATGGGATTTGAGACCGGAAACATCCTGGAGCCGTCCTGCGGCGTGGGCAATTTCTTCGGTATGCTGCCGGAGGAAATGCGAAACAGCCGTCTGTATGGCGTGGAGCTGGATTCCATCAGCGGGCGGATTTCCCAGCAGCTCTACCCCAAGGCCGACATCACCGTGGCTGGATTTGAGACCACCGACAGGCGGGACTTCTATGACCTTGCCATCGGCAATGTACCTTTCGGCCAGTATCAAGTTCGGGACAAAGCCTACGACAAGCTGAATTTCAACATTCACAATTACTTTTTCGCCAAGGCGCTGGATCAGGTGCGTCCCGGTGGCGTGGTGGCCTTTGTCACCAGCCGCTACACGATGGACGCCAAGGATTCCACCGTGCGCCGGTATCTGGCCCAGCGCGCCGAGCTGTTGGGGGCCATTCGTCTGCCCAACAATGCGTTTAAGGCCAACGCCGGGACTGAGGTTGTATCGGACATCATCTTCCTGCAAAAGCGGGACCGTCCGCTGGACATTGTGCCGGAATGGACGCAGACCGGTCAGACCGAGGACGGTTTTGCCATCAATCGTTATTTCCTGGACCACCCGGAAATGGTGTTGGGCCGACAGGAACCGGAAAGCACCGCTCACGGCATGGACTACACCGTGAACCCCATCGAGGGCCTGGAGCTGGCCGATCAGCTGTACGATGCCGTGAAGTACATTCGCGGCACCTACCAGGAGGTCGAGCTGCCGGAGCTGGGCGAGGGCGAAGCCATCGACACATCCATCCCCGCCGACCCCAATGTGAAGAACTATTCCTACACCGTGGTGGACGGCGCTGTGTATTTCCGGGAGAACAGCCGCATGGTGCGGCCTGACCTCAACGCCACCGCCGAAGCCCGTGTCAAAGGCATGGTGGGGCTGCGGGATTGCGTCCAGGAGCTGATCGACCTGCAAATGGATACCGCCACATCGGACAGCGAAATCCGTGACAAGCAGGCGGAGCTGAACCGGCTCTATGACGATTTTTCCGCCAAGTATGGTCTTATCAATGACCGGGCAAACCGGCTGGCCTTTGCCGATGATTCCAGCTATTATCTGCTCTGCGCGCTGGAGATCGTGGACGAGGACGGCAGGTTGGAGCGCAAGGCGGATATGTTCACCAAGCGGACCATCAAGCCCCATGAGGCGGTGACTTCCGTGGACACCGCCAGCGAAGCCCTGGCCGTATCCATCGCAGAAAAGGCCCGTGTAGACATGGAGTACATGGAACAGCTCACCGGCAAGACCAGCGACGAGCTGGCCGCCGAGCTGCAAGGCGTGATCTTCCGTCTGCCTGGGCCGGTGCCGGAGGGAGAACGCCCCATCTATGTGACCGCCGACGAATACCTGTCCGGCAATGTGCGGCGCAAGCTCCGTCAGGCACAGCGGGCGCTGGAGGTCAGCGAGATTTTCCGCCCCAATGTGGAGGCGCTGAAAAAGGCTCAGCCCAAAGACCTGGATGCTTCGGAGATCGAGGTGCGCCTGGGCGCTACATGGATCGACAAAGAGTACATCCAGCAGTTCATGTATGAGACCTTCAACACCCCGTACTACCTCCAGCGCGCTATCCAGGTCAATTACGCCTCCTATACCGCCGAATGGCAGGTCACGGGCAAAAACTCTGTCTCCGAAAACGATGTGGCGGCCTACACCACCTACGGAACCAGCCGTGCCAATGCCTACAAGATTCTGGAGGACAGTTTGAACCTTCGGGATGTCCGCATTTACGACACCGTGGAGGACGCGGACGGTAAAGAGCGCCGGGTGCTGAACGCCAAGGAGACCACCCTGGCAGCCCAAAAGCAGCAGGCTATCCGGGACGCTTTCCGCGATTGGATTTGGCGGGACCCGGAGCGCCGCCAGACCCTGGTGCGCCAGTACAACGAGGAAATGAACTCCACCCGGCCCCGTGAATACGACGGGTCCCACATCACTTTCGGCGGCATGAATCCGGCCATTACCTTGCGGGATCACCAGCTGGGGGCTATCGCCCATATCCTCTATGGCGGCAATACGCTGCTGGCACACGAGGTAGGCGCGGGCAAGACCTTTGAAATGGTCGCCGCCGCGATGGAGGCAAAGCGACTGGGCTTATGCCAGAAGTCCCTCTTTGTGGTGCCGAACCACCTGACCGAACAATGGGCGTCGGAGTTTCTACGGCTCTATCCCTCCGCAAAAATTCTGGTCACGACCAAGAAAGACTTTGAGACCCACAACCGAAAGAAATTCTGCGCCAGGATCGCCACCGGCGACTACGACGCCGTTATCATCGGCCACTCGCAGTTTGAGCGTATTCCCATCAGCCGGGAGCGTCAGGAGCGGCTCCTTCAGGAGCAGATCGACGAGATCACCGAGGGCATTGCCGAGGTGAAGTACAGCGGCGGTGAGCGTTTCACAGTCAAACAGCTGGAACGCACCAAGAAATCCCTGGAAGCCAGACTGGAAAAGCTCCAGGCCGAAGGCCGTAAGGACGATGTGGTGACTTTTGAGCAGCTGGGCGTGGATCGGCTGTTTGTGGACGAGGCGCACAACTACAAGAACCTGTTTCTTTACACCAAAATGCGGAATGTGGCGGGCCTCTCTACCAGCGATGCCCAAAAATCCAGCGATATGTTCGCCAAGTGCCGCTATATGGACGAGATCACCGGAAACCGTGGCGTGATTTTTGCCACAGGCACCCCCGTCAGCAACTCCATGACCGAACTTTACACCATGCAGCGGTATCTTCAGTATGACCGCTTGCAGGAATTGAGCATGACCCATTTCGACTGCTGGGCGTCGCGCTTTGGCGAAACGACAACGGCCCTGGAGCTGGCACCGGAAGGCACCGGCTACCGAGCGCGTACCCGTTTCTCCAAGTTCTTTAATCTCCCGGAGCTGATGAACCTGTTCAAAGAGGTGGCGGACATCAAAACCGCCGATCAGCTCCATCTGCCTACGCCGGAGGTGGAATACCACAACATTGTGGCCCAGCCCACCGAACAGCAGCAGGAAATGGTGAAGGCGCTATCCGAGCGTGCCTCCCTGGTACACAGCGGCACAGTGGACCCCTCCCAAGACAATATGCTCAAGATCACCAGCGATGGCCGCAAGCTGGGCCTGGACCAGCGCATTATCAATCAGGCGCTGCCGGATGAACCCGGCACCAAGGTCAATCAATGTGTCGCAAACATCATGCAGATTTGGCGGGATGGCGAGGCCGACAAGCTGACCCAGCTGGTGTTTTGCGATATTTCCACACCCCAGGTGGCCCCCTCCAAAAAGGCGGCCAAGTCGCTGGACAACCCCACGCTTCACGCTCTGGAACAGGCCGTACCGCTGGACGAACCGGAGCCGGTCTTTACCGTCTATGAGGACATCCGGCAAAAGCTCATCGCCCAGGGGATGCCCGCCGATCAGATTGCCTTTATCCATGAGGCTAATACCGAGGTGCGGAAAAAGGAGCTGTTCGCCAAGGTTCGCACCGGCCAGGTGCGCGTCCTGCTGGGTAGCACCGCCAAGATGGGAGCCGGAACCAATGTGCAGGACCGCCTTGTGGCGCTCCATGACCTGGATTGCCCGTGGCGGCCGGGAGACCTTGCCCAGCGCAAGGGCCGTATCGAGCGCCAGGGCAACCAAAACCCCCTGGTTCATGTGTACCGCTATGTAACGGAGGGTACTTTTGACGCTTATCTCTGGCAGACGGTGGAGAACAAACAGAAGTTCATTTCGCAAATTATGACCAGCAAAAGCCCGGTGCGCTCCTGTGATGATGTGGACGAAACGGCGCTGTCCTTTGCCGAGATCAAGGCTCTGTGCGCCGGAGACCCCCGTATCAAGGAGCGCATGGACCTGGATGTGGAGGTATCCAAGCTGAAGCTGATGAAGGCCGACCACCAAAGTAAGCAGTATCGTCTGGAGGATCAGCTGCTGAAATACTTCCCAGAGGAAATCGAAAAGTACAAAGGCTTCATCCAGGGCTTTGAAGCAGACCTGGAGACCCTGGCTGCCCACCCTCACCCGGAGGACGGCTTTGCCGGTATGGAAATCCGGGGCGATACCCTGACGGACAAGGAGAACGCCGGTGCAGCCCTGCTGGATGCCTGCAAGGAGGTCAAAAACTCCGAGCCTGTGCAGATCGGCGGCTACCGGGGCTTTGCTATGTCGGTGCTGTTTGACGCATGGCGGCAGGAATATACGCTCCTGCTGAAAGGCCAAATGACCCACCGGGCAAGCCTCGGCACAGACCCACGCGGCAACCTGACCCGTATCGACAATGCTCTTTCTCAAATGCCCCAGCGCCTGGAGGCGACCAAGGCCCAGCTGGACAATTTGTATCAGCAGCAGGCCGCTGCCAAGGAGGAAGTGGGCAAGCCCTTCCCCTATGAGGATGATCTGCGGGTCAAGTCCGCCCGTCTGGTGGAGCTGGACACGATTCTGAACCTGGACGGCAGGGGCCGATCCCAGCCGGAGTCGGTGATCGCCAAGAGCGCACGGCCCTCGGTGCTGGACAGCCTGAAACGCCCGGTGCCGCCCCGCAACCCCGAAAAGAAACCAAAACAGCATGAGGAGGTGCGATAACATGAATAACAACGAACTGAATACGGCCCTCTATGAGAAGATGGCCGCCGAGCAGAATAAGTACCGGGACTGGCTGAAAAGCCAGCCCCCGGCAGAGGTCCTGAACCACGCCTATGAGTACACTGTCCGGGAGGACATCGTGATGGCGATGGAGGAACTGGAGCTGACCGATGTCCAGGCCCAGGCGCTGCTGGATTCGCCCACGCCCCTGGCAGATGTGTACCACTACTTTGAGAAGGTGGAGACCGACCACATGAATGTGGTTCGGGACTGTATCGAAATCAGGGCCGATGACGCTTGCAAGGCCCAGGAGGAGCTGCGGAAGGCTGCCGTCTATCCTCACTCTGCTTCCTATGCGAAAGAGCATGGGGAGCTGGAGCAGTACCGGGCCTCCAACCGGGCCAATCTCCAATGCAAGGAGGCCATTGAAGCGGCGGTGCGGGATCACTTCGACGGGATGTATCTCAGTCACGATGCCGCCAAGGGCGTGATCGAGACCTACGGCATGGACCGGGTCATGCTGGTCCTGGCCAACACTGTCCAGCTCCAGGACTGGGATGGGCGCTATTCGCCCCGCAATAAGGAATGGGCCAAGACCATTCCCAACTATAACTCCGATACCGTCCGGGCTGGCTATGCTGTAAACAGTCATCCCGCTGTCCTGAATGGGTTTATTGATTTGGTGCGCGAGGAACATCTGCGCCGCCAGCCCTTGGCGGCAGAGGACATCCAGGCAGAGGCGGAACGGATTTTGCGGGAGCTGCGCGCGCCGGATGTGCCGAACAGCCCCCACGGGACCCATTACATGGCCCGCATTTCCCCGGAGTTTCTGAATCGTGCCGGGAGCAAAGACCATGACCGGCTGATGAATCTTTTGCCGTTTCGCAGTCTGGCGTTTACCGGCATGAAAGGGCTGCCCGGAACCTATGCCACCATCCTGGCCAGCGAGGACCGGACGAAAGAGCTGCGCCAGCCCCGGCCCCCTGTCCGGGAGCATTTGAAGCAGGAACCGAAACAGGCAGCCCCGAAAGCTCCGGCTCATAAGAAACGGGAGCCGGAGCGGTGAGCGCCCCGAAGCGCAAGCGGGAGGTCCAGGTGAATTTCCGGGTCTCCCCGGAGGAGCTGGCGCTGATCGAGCAGAAAATGTCCCAACTTGGGACCAATAATCGGGAAGCCTATCTGCGGAAGATGGCCCTGGACGGTTATGTGGTGCAGCTGGACTTGCCGGAGCTGAAGGAGCTGGTGTCCCTGCTGCGCCGGAGCAGCAACAACCTGAACCAGCTCACCCGCCGGGTGCATGAGACTGGGCGTGTCTACGACGCTGACCTGGAGGATATAGCCCAGCGGCAGGAACAGCTATGGGAGGGCGTGAAGGAAATCCTGACCCAGCTTTCCAGGCTTTCGTAACAGGGATATATGCCCCAATTGCGGAGGGAGGAACGGCGTTCTTTTCGCCGCGCCTTCCTCCGCTTTTTCTTTTTTCCCATATCCTTGCGGTTTGAGGGTGCTTGCAGGATAATAAGCTCAGAAGAAGAACGGCGCAAAGGAGTTGAGGATATATGAAAACCTTTGAAAAGGTGTTGGAGATTTTCCGGGATTACCTGGAGCGTGATTTGGAGGAGGAAGTGCTGCTGTGCAGACGAGGGTATCTGCGTGTGACTTGGAATGGAGATTCGCCCTTTTGCGTGGATGGGGTCCTCTGCCAGACGCCGGAGGAACTGTTTGAACTGCTCCTTTCCGACTGTCAGAGTGCTGAAGAACTTCGGCTGACAAAGGGATGCCGGGAAGTGACTAAGGAGGACGAACAGGAAGCACAGGCCCGGTGCCAGAAGTACCGGGAACAATGGAAGGAGGAAGTGGAATGAAGGCATTGATATGTTTGTTGAAGCTGTTGCTTAAAATCGCATTGGCCCCGGTGATCCTGGCGCTTACCCTGTTCATCTGGGTATGCGTGGGCCTTGTGTATGTCTCCGGCCTGGTGCTGGGGCTGGTCAGCCTGGCGCTTGTGCTGTTGGGCGTGGCGATGCTGATTACTTACTCCCCACAGAATGGGCTTATCCTGCTTTTGCTGGCGTTCCTGGTAAGCCCCTACGGATTGCCGCTGGCGGCCATCTGGCTGCTGGGCAAGGTGCAGGATTTGAAATACTTAATCCAGGGCTGGGTTTATGGATAAAACAATGTTATGAACTTTACTTTTGCGCTAATATCGGATATAATGTTAGTACGAAAGGAAGTGAGACCATGACCCAATATGAACAGCTGGACCGGATGCTGGATAACCAGGATGGGATGCTGCGAACTGCTCAGGCGGTATCTGTCGGGATTAGCAAGCCGGTTTTTTATGATTATGTGCAGGCACGGGAGTTGCAGCGGGTCGCCCCAGGGATTTATCTTTCCAGAAATTCCTGGGTGGACACCATGTATCTGCTCCATCTTCGCCTTGAACAGGTCGTCTTTTCCCACGAAACAGCCCTGTTCTTTCATGACCTGACGGATCGTGAGCCTACGGAGTATGCGGTCACGGTCAAGACCGGATACAATCCAACCAAACTGAAAGCGGAGGGTGTGCGAGTTTTCACCATTAAGGCCCAGCTCCATGATGTGGGTCTGACCACCGCCAGGACGCCCTTTGGACATACCGTTCCGGTCTATGATATGGAGCGGACCATCTGCGATGTGCTGCGAAGCCGAAGCAGCATGGAGGTGCAGACCTTTCAAGGGGCTCTGAAAGCGTACGCCCGGAGAAAGGATAAAAACCTGCGGACATTGATGCACTATGCCGGAATGTTCCGGGTAGAAAAACTGCTTCGGCAGTATTTGGAGGTGTTGCTATGATAAAGACAGCCAGACAGCTGAAGGACCTGATTCGGAACCTGGCAAAGAAAAATGCCGCAGACGCCCAGGTCCTTCTGCGGAACTATATGATGGAGCGGTTTCTGGAGCGGATCTCCCTGTCAGAATACCGGGACAAATTCATTCTGAAAGGCGGTATGCTGGTGGCGGCCATGGTGGGGCTGGACGCCCGTTCTACCATGGACCTGGATGCGACCGTCAGAGGAACGAATGTCAATGTGGAAGACATTGAGAATCTGATTGCGGCCATTGTCACAGTCCCCTTGGATGATGGCGTGACATTCCAGCTGAAAAGCATTTCGGAAATCATGGATGAAGCGGAGTATCCGGGAATCCGGGTCAGCATGACCGCAACCTTTGACGGAGTCGTAACCCCGCTGAAGATCGACATTTCCACCGGAGATGCCATTACTCCGAAGGAAGTGCGGTACAGTTTTAAGCTGATGCTGGAGGATCGCTCTATTGAAATTTGGGCCTACAATCTGGAAACCGTTCTGGCGGAGAAGCTGGAGACCATCATCACACGGGCTACCACCAATACCCGCATGAGGGATTTCTATGATATTTATGTTCTGGTCCAGCTTCACGGCTGCACCCTGAATCCCCAGGTCCTCCATGACGCTCTGCTGGCTACCTCCCGCAAGCGCGGCACAGAGAGCCATCTTGCGGAAGCCGGAGAAGTGTTCGATGAAGTGGGGAGCAGTGCGGTCATGCAGAAACTTTGGGAGGCATACCGAAAGAAATTCTCCTATGCGTCCGATGTGGAATGGCCCATGGTCATGGAAGCGGTTCGCGGACTGTTCCGGCTTTGTGAGGAAGGCGGAGCATGAAAAAGAGAGGACACTACTGCAAAGTTTGCGGCGAGTACAAAGCCAACGAAAAGTTTACCGGGAAAGGCCATGCGGCACACATCTGTAAAGCCTGTGCTTCCCTTCCACCGGAGAAAAAGGCAGAGCAGATGACGATCAACCGGCTGATGAATCTGCCCTGGCGGCTGTCAAAAGAGCAGCTTTCCTGGCTGAAAAACCGCATGAAGGATAAGCGCCCGGAAGTGTGTGCGCTGGCGAAGGAACAGTATGAGATGAGATTCCCACCACGGGATTTACAGGAAGCCGAGGACGATTTGGATTTCCTGGTTGATGAAAAATTTGATATAGAGTGATAGAAACGGTCTGCACCACGCAGGCCGTTTTTTTTGAAGGGAGGGAAACATTATGGCAACCACACGCATTATGCCGCTGCATATCGGCAAGGGACGGACCGAGAGCCGTGCCATTAGCGAGATTATCGACTATGTGGCCAATCCGCAAAAGACCGATCACGGCAGGCTTATCACCGGCTATGAGTGTGATAGCCGTGTAGCCGACGCCGAGTTTATGCTGGCAAAGCGTCAGTATATCGCCGCCACCGGACGGGTTCGGGGTGCCGATGATGTGATCGCCTACCATGTCCGCCAATCTTTCTGCCCTGGTGAGATCACGCCGGAGGAAGCGAACCGGCTGGGCGTGGAGTTTGCCAAGCGGTTCACCAAGGGCAAACACGCCTTTATCGTTTGTACCCACATTGACAAGGCCCATGTCCATAATCATATCATTTGGAGTTCGGTCAACCTGGACTGTGACCGGAAGTTCCGCAACTTTTGGGGCAGCACAAAAGCCGTCCGTCGATTGAGCGACACCATCTGCATTGAGAACGGACTGTCCATTGTCGAGAACCCAAAGCCCCACGGCAAAAGTTACGACCAATGGCTGGGCGATCAGGCGAAGCCCTCCCATCGGGAATTGCTCCGTGCTGCCATTGACAACGCTATGGCACAAAAGCCTGCTGACCTGGACGAGCTGCTGAAGCTGCTCCGGGAATCCGGCTGTGAAGTATCCAAGCGCGGCAAGTCCTACCGTTTGAAGCTCCCCGGCTGGGGCAAAGTGTCCCGCCTGGACAGTCTGGGCGATGGCTACACCCTGGAGCATCTGCTGGCTGTCCTCGCCGGTCAAAAGGAGCATACACCCCGTCAGAAACCGGTCAGGCAGGCAGATCCGCCGAAGGTCAATCTGCTGGTTGACATCCAGGCAAAGCTCCAGGCCGGAAAAGGTGCCGGGTATGTGCGGTGGGCCAAGGTCTTTAATCTGAAACAGATGGCACAGACCGTGAATTATCTCACAGAGCATAATCTACTGGAGTATGCTGTGCTGGAGGAAAAGGCTGCGGCGGCCACGGCTCACCATAATGAGCTATCAGCAAAAATTAAGGCAGCGGAGAAACGCATGGCGGAGATCGCCGTCCTGCGGACCCATATCATCAACTATGCCAAGACTCGTGACACCTATGTGGCCTACCGAAAAGCTGGCTACTCAAAGAAATTCCGCGAGGAACATGAGGAAGAAATTCTGCTCCATCAGGCGGCAAAAAATGCCTTTGATGATATGGGGGTCAAGAAGCTGCCCAAAGTTAAGGAACTGCAAGCTGAATATGCTCGGCTGCTGGAGGAAAAGAAAAAGACCTATGCCGAGTACCGGCGCTCCCGTGAGGAAATGCGGGAGCTACTGGCGGCAAAGGCCAATGTGGATCGGCTCATGAGCATGGAAGAAGAAAAGCAGTCAGAAAAGGAGCATGAGCGATAAAATTATTTGAATAAGCACAAAGCAATAAGTTTCTTTTTCATGTTATATATAATATCAATCTATTGATTTTTTTACGGGAAAATGCTATAATCTCTACATAGCAATACTAAATAGCAATGGAAAGGAGCGGACTGAGTGGACAGTAGATATATTCAACAATTCAAGAAAGGCTCTCTTGAAATGATTCTTCTCTGTCTGATTGCAAAGCGTGAAACCTACGGTTATGAAATTATTCTTGAATTGAATAATAACGGCGCTTCTGTTCTGGGTTATGCAAAAGAAGGAACAGTTTACCCCATTCTTTATAGATTACAGCAGGCCGAACTCATTAAGTGTAGAATTGCACCTTCAACGGCAAATGGTGGTTCAAAGAAATACTATTCTCTTACAGGGAAGGGACGGGAAACCTTGGAAGAATTATTAAAGTTTTGGGATAGTTATACGGAGTGTGTAAACGGTTTTATTAAGGGGTACACCCATTCGGAGAAGGCTATATGAGAGAAGTTTATATTAAGCAGGTTAAAAAAGAACTACTGCTACCTAAGAAACAAAAGCAGATTGTTTTACGAGATTTGGAAGAGATGTTTGCATCTGCAAAAGAGCATGGAGAATCAGAACAGCAAGTAATTGAGAGATTGGGTTCGCCTAAAGAGTTTGTAATAAATACGGAAGAACAATTTGGTGTGGATCATGCATCGGTAAAGAAGCGCCGAGGCATCATTCATATAGTTTCCTCTGTAATTGTAGCTGTTGTGGCTTTCATTGTGTTCGGAGTGATGCAGCTGGGCAAAACTCCTGATAATGTAATAGGTCAAGCTGATGCAATGACAAACATTAAAATAGACGAAGTGGGAGCCATAGATCCTTCATTTATCTTCTTACTAGTTGGGACAGTCGCAATCATTTTAATATTCTTCCAGATGATAACGTTCATGCGAAATAATAGGAGGAAATGATGATGAAAAGAGGTATTGTTTTACTCGCACTCTTGATGCTCTGCCTGTTGACAGCTTGCGGATCGAAGAACACTCTGAAGGCCGATTCATTGATCCGCGATAATACAGGGATCGATCCCGATTCATTTGTTTATTTGGACGCAGGCGTTTGGCCGGAGAATGAATATACGGAAGAACTTCCGGTTCCTCCAGGTACAGTAAATACCGCTTATATTGATACTACAAATGAGTTTTGTGTTGTAATGCTCAACGAAGTAAGTGATGCAGACTTTGACAATTACATTGCCGAATTAGAAAATAATAAATTTTCACAGATCGAAAATGTTGACGAAGAGATAGAGGGTGAAGGCTATATCTCTACGGGCACATTATATTCTAATGGCACAACCAGTGTCAGTATGTCTTTGGCTGATGGCACACTTGGAATGTATATTGTTATTGTTGAAGAAGGTGAAGAATAAGTAGGACTATAAAGTTATGTAAAACCGATCTGTCTGTCCCCCCTCGCCTAAAAGGAGATCTATTATGAAAAAGTACACGAAAAAAGTGATGTCCATTTTTCTGGCAGTATGCCTTTTTTGTTCTTTCGGAACTCTCAGCGCCTTTGCAGCTGAGACTGACCCGGCTCCGGTGGTCATCGGAGAATTTGATGGCCTGCTGAAGGATTGTTGGACATCTGATGCTCCTATTCCTCGCGCCGTTGCTAATGTACGAATCAATTCCTACGCGACCTACGATAAAGAGGATGGCGTTCAGGTCAAGGTAAAGCTGTATGTTCCGTGGTATGAATTCCCCAAACCTGAATTTACCGCAATGAGTGGTAGTGTCGCTGTGGCGCTGAACGGCAGCACCCATTCCACAGGGTTCTTTGAAACAGCCAACGGTGAAGAAACCATCGAATCTGATGTGAACACTGGAGTGACCGGCAATTCTGGTAACACTGGTACAGTGACTGTTTCTGGTGTCGCTACGGCAAACAATGCACTGGCAGGTGGCGGTACATTTGGAATTACCTATAACATTACCATTCCCTAACCCACAATACTCTAAAGCAGGTATCGCTTCCTTGTAAGTAAGACCACAAATGGACAGTAGATTGGTTTTGGGCGTTGTCATGCAAGCCCCTGCATGACAACGCTTTTTTAGTTGTTCAGATACGAGAAAAAGCCATGTCCTGGAATGTTCAGGGCATGGCTAAAAGCGTCCGTCGGACGCGTAGCCGCAGAATGAAATTCTGCGTTCATGGGGGCTTGGGGGATACCCTCAACAAGCAGCGCCGGAAGCCGAATGGCTATCCAGGGGCATTGCTTGCCTCTTTTCCCGCAGGAATATCGTTTGTACCACTTTTCTATAAGTAGCAACATAATTTGACAGTAATCGTTCTTATTGTTGTGATACTATGAAATTAGAAGAAATTATAGTGTTTTAAGGAATATAAGGCTAATTGTCGGGGAAATGGGGGAATTTATGATTAGGATACATAAAGAACTCATTGAGTTATTAAAAAAAGCCAACTAATACCACCTTTACAGTTTGCAAATTATTGCGAAAAATGTTGTAAAATAGCAGCAATCAATATCCATTGCGCCTGTGTGTCAGTTTGTCACACAGGCGCTTTTGTTTTTCTTTTAGGCACTCTAAAACTTCTTGAATTTGATATTTTCCCACGGTGCCGCGCACCGCCTTCATTCGGTTCACCTGTCAACCGAACCTGTGAATCGAAATGGAGGTACATAATGCACAAAATCAATCTTCGGGAGCTGTATCCCGATATGTATAAGACGGACACATTTTTGGAAGTGACAGATGAGGTACAGGCGGTGTTCCTGTCCGATAAACGAGCGGAAGCCGCACATGAGCGTCAGATGTATCGCTACAAGGCACAATACTCTCTGGATTGCGACAATGGTATTGAGGACGCTGTTGTACATCGTTCTCCGACTCCGGAAGAAGCCCTGGAGGACAAACAGTTGCGCGATCAGATCTACACTGCGGTGATGGAACTGCCGGGCAAGCAGGCCAAACGGATCTATGCTCGGTTCTACTTGGATATGAGCGTGAAGGAGATTGCCCAAGTCGAAGGCGTTGACCCGCGCCGTGTGCGTGACAGTATCCATCTTGGCTTAAAAAAACTGGAAAAAGTTTTTTCTCAAGCGTCCGAATAATGCCATTTTTGTCAGTGTTATTAGAAGGACAACTTTTGCCTTCATTGGAACATTGACAACTGAATAGACGGCATTTCTGGTACATATCCCATGTACGAGCGGATCAGGTGCGCCGCCAAGAAGGACAAGCCAAGGAGGTGATGAATCGGCTGTCCTGAGCGATCAACGTAAGCCTGGAACCTGGAGATGGCACTTCAGGGCGCGGTGACTGCATGGGGGCTTAAAGATACTTCCTCACGGCCTCCTAAAGACTTGGGAGGAACCCTGCGGCGCACGAGCAAAACGACGCTGCGGAGTTATGACAGCCGCGCCAGCGGAGACCAGAAGTGTCCCCATCGTCAGGGGGGCGTGGCAAATGTGACGAAAGCAACGGATATAATCTGAAAGGCTGCGTCCATTTGCTGTTAGCAACAACAAGTCATCATTTGGGTGCAGCCCTTTCTTTTCAAAGTTAGATACCATGCGCTGGCAGCTTCGGTTGCCAGCGCATTCATGTGATTTTGAAACCGACTTCAAAGAAAGGAGAACCCTTATGAACCAGTTGACACAAACCTGTCCACAATCAGCAACCGATGAATTGGTTGACATCCGTGAAGTTGCGGTAGATAAAGACCTTCCCAAAGAGGAACGAATCGCGGCCTTTCTTCACCAAATCAAAAATCCCTATCGCTTTCGCTGCGGTGATTTTGTGGTAAACGCCGCATTTGCCAGCAACGGGGTCACATTGGAGGAGTGCCTGCAAGGGATTTTAAGGTAATCGACATCCTCGCTCTTTTTATAAAAGCGTGCTACGATGTGTATGGAAAAGGATGAAAACTGAAAACCTCGAAATCCACTCTTTTCTTGCGGGAGCTTCCGGGAGGAAAGGAGTGCTTTTTCATGCCAAAATATCAGGCAACAGCTTACATTCGTCTGTCTTACACAGATGATCGCTCCAGCGAGAGCGACAGCGTTACCAACCAGCGGAAGCTGATTGAGAACTTCATTGAGCGAAACCCGGACATCCAAATCGTATCCGAAAAAATCGACGATGGTTACAGCGGTATCATTTTTGACCGTCCGGCGTTTAAGGAAATGATGCAGGACATTACCGATGGCAAGATCAACTGCGTCATTGTAAAGGACCTCTCCCGCCTGGGACGAGAGTACATCGAAACCGGACGCTATCTGCGCCGGGTGTTCCCCACTTATGGTGTTCGCTTTATTGCCATCACGGATAACATCGACACCGCCCATGAAGGCAGCGGTGACGATCTGACCGTATCCGTCAAGAACATTATGAACGAAGCCTACTGCCGAGACATTTCCATCAAGACCCGTACCTCTTTGGATATAAAGCGCCGTAACGGAGATTTTGTTGGAGCCTTTCCTGTTTACGGCTATATGAAGTCCGAGGAAAACAAAAACCTGCTTGTACCTGACCCGTATGCTTCCCGTGTTGTCCGGGACATCTTCCGTATGCGCCTGGACGGGACAAGCGCCCTGCGGATCGCCACCGTGCTGAACGAAATGGGCATTCTCTCCCCCCTGGCCTATAAGAAAAACAATGGTTTTCCCTATGCCAAACATGGCTATGCCGACAAAGAGGATTGCAAGTGGTCTGCTACAACAATCATCCGCATTTTGCAGGATGAAACCTACATCGGCACATTGGTACAGGGCAAGCAAGGCTCCCCACACTACAAAATCAAGCAGATGGAGCAGCGGCCATCCTCTGAATGGATTCGCGTCCCTGACACCCATGAGCCGCTGATTGCCAAGCAGGATTTTGAGCTGGTCCAGCGTATCCGCAGACTGGATACCCGGACTTCTCCCAAGCGAGATACAGTGTATCTGTTTTCCGGTGTCTTGATCTGCGGGTGCTGTGGGAACCGCATGACGCGAAAAACAAACCGGGTCAAGGGCAAGGAATATCACTATTATTATTGCCCCACCGGGAAAAAGCATGGCTGCACCAACCCGGTAATGCTCAAGGAAAGCGATCTTGTAGAGTGCGTCAAGGACAGTCTGAAAGGCTACATCGACAATGTGAGCTGCCTGCAAGCCATCCTGGATGGCATCGACCAGAGCAGCATCAACCAAGCACTTGCCAATGAATACGCCTCCCACATCGCCGCCAATGAGCAGCAGGTGGAACAGGCGCTTGAATTTAAGGCCCGCCTGTATGAAAGCCTGATTACCGGCACCATCAGCAAAGAGGAATATACCGACTATAAGGCCAGATACACAAGGATTGCGGAAAATGCAAAAGAGAGCATTCGGGTCTTAAAGGAAAAGCTGGCTGATGTTCTGGAGAACCGGAGTGAACGGAACCGCTGGATTTCCCACTTCACACAGTTCTCTACGATGGAGACCCTGGACCGCAAAGCTGTGGTTCACATGATACAGAGCATCAAGGTGATTGGGAAAAAGGAATTGGAGATCACCTTTACATACCAGGATGAATACCAGAAAGCGATCCAGCTGATTCAGCTGGCAGAGCAAACAAGCCAAAGAAAGGTGGGATGATTTGTGGCAAGAAAAAGCAGAAAAGAAACTGTGGTGCTTCCTGCACCGGAGATAGATACCTCTTGCCGCGCCGGAGTTTATGTGCGGCTTTCCGTTGAGGATAAACATACTCACACCGCCTCTATTGAAACCCAGCAGTTGATTATCGCCCGGTATCTGGAGCAGAACCCGGAGATTATTGTGGTACAGACCTACATTGACAATGGCGCAACGGGCACGAACTTTCAGCGTCCCGGCTTCCAGCAGATGCTCTCCGATATTGAAGCGGGTCTTATCAACTGTGTCATTGTAAAAGATTTGTCCCGGCTGGGGCGAAATGTTATAGACACCGGCTATTATATCGAGCGTTACTTTCCCACGCAGAAAGTCCGCTTTATTGCCGTGAATGACCGCTACGATTCTTCTTCCTCGGACAATGCCCACGATGGTATCATCATTCCGCTGCGGAATATGATTAACGAAGCCTATGCGATGGATATTGCCAGAAAAATCAAAGCCCAGCAGCGGCAGGCCATGAAAGACGGCAAGTATGTTGGCGGGCGCACACCCTATGGATATTTGAAAGCTCCTGATAACTGCCACCAGCTGATTGTTGACCCGGTGGCTGCCGAAGTAGTCAAAACCATGTTTCAATGGGCCGCCGAGGGCGCAGGATTAAATACTATCGCGGTACGCTTGAACGAGGCCGGGTATCTCTCTCCCAG
>ULVU01007857.1_pt1 | contig 22303 bp, 26 predicted proteins | sample 1959731 | NCBI WGS metagenome assembly ULVU01 (sample SAMEA4835794, study PRJEB28245) | human gut metagenome | biome: gut microbiome; material: fecal sample | place: Denmark | collected 2008 | reverse complement strand
CCCCGCCGCTGTTATTCGTCATTACCTAAAAGCCAATCAACCGAAACGCCCAACACTTTCGCAAATACCTTCAATTCAAAATCTGAAACGAAGCGCGTTCCGATCTCAATTCGGCTTATGCTGTCCCGCTCCATATTAACGCCCATTGTCTGTATTTTTGCGGCTAAATCTTCTTGCCGTAGCCGCTGGACAACTCGCGCTTCCCGTAATCGGTCGCCGCAAACATTTTTCTTTCCGTTGTAATCGTATATCTTCACAAAGGCACGCCGCCTCCCTTCATTTGTAAATTTTCCGTTTCCGTGTGCTAATATTCCGCTTTATTCTTGATTTTAGCGCACGAGAAGCGTATAATTGTGTTAAAGGTAAGAATGGGTGAATTCTGCCTTGAAAGTTTACAATTCAAAGGAGGTATTCACAATGAAGAAGCCGATCATTTTGTGGATCGTCGCGGCGCTATTCCTCTTTTGCTCTGTTCCGTTTTTCGGTCAAGGCAGTATTATTGAAGGCGTTTGCGGGATCGCCATAGCCGCCGCGCTGGGTGTTTTCGGATACGTTACGATGAAAAGGACGCAAGCCGCCGAACTTGCAAAAGAAGATACGGAAAATGAAGAAGCACCCGTTGCCCTAAATGATGAAATTGCGCCGTCCGAATGTTCCGGAAATCTCGAAGCCCAGCAGGATAGTTCGTACGAATTTTTACGTACAAAGATCGCTGGCGTTACTTTTAAGGACGGCAGGAAAAGCCGTCAAACGATTATTCGCCGCTTGTATTGGAAGGACGAACCCTTCGACAAAAACGAAGCCGAAGTTGTCCTTGAACGCGGCGAATACGAAGGCAAGCCCGCTTTTGCTGTAATCTTAAACGGTCAAAAAGCTGGATACGTTCCCGCCGAACACGTCCAATTCATTGAAGAAAATTTCGCGCGTTGCGACGGTGTAACGCATATCGAAGCATATTGCGGTGCAAACGACATTTACGGCGCTGAAATTATTATCCGTTTCCGAAAGCCCTAAATCACCAACAAAAAAAGCCCCGTGAAGGCGGTTAAGCCCTCACGGGGAATTTTTGTATTCGGCGGGATAATTCCCGCCGCCGAAAGCCGCAACGCGGAAAGGGGAACGCGGGCGGCGCTGTCGGTGTTATTCTGTATCCGTTTCGCCTTCGGTTTCAATCAGCCCGATATAATCCGGCAAATTGAAAACGGCGGCTTCGATCAACTTGTCCAAGCTGTCTGGATCAAGCGTAAATCCTTTTTCTTGCAGGAACTTCACAACGTAGGCTTTTTTCTCTTCGCCGTGTCCGGTTCCGATGTAAAGCTGTTCAGCGGCTTCTACGGCAACCGTAACCCACAATTTGATTTGTTCCAGCTTGTCTGCGTCGATTTTCCCTTTCAGCCACGGGATCACGAATGCGGTAATCACCGCTACGACAAGGGCGATAATAGCTTCCATAATGGGAGTAAGATCAATCATTTATAAAACCTCGCTTTCGTCTGTATCCGTTTCCGGTTCGATTTGCTCTTTTTTCTTGATCCTTGCGACGATCACTTCCGAAACACGTTTCAGCATCAGCGCGCCGCACTCGATCACAACGGCGGAAAAGTAATATTGAATAAGCGTCGTTTGCTCCATTCCCGTAATGAGAAAAGAAACATACTGCGCCACAATGAAGATTGCCGTTGTAACGCCGATTGCGACGATCGTTTTTGTTGCGAAGCGTTCATTCGCAAGGAATTTCTTTTGACGCTTTCCGCGTCTTGATTTCAGCTTCATATTTCCCCCTTCCTATCGCACATGATCGCACGGCGTGCAATTCAAAAACGCGCGCGTGCAATCCCGTGTATTAAACAAGCGTCAGATCGGACAGCTTCACCGCCGCGACAACTACGCCGCCGTAGGTAATGACGGCACGATCTCCGCTGATTTCCTTTACAATGTGATTGCGGTTATACACGAAGGAAGCGAGGCTTTTCCCGTCGTAGGTTTTCGCGCCCTGCTTCAAGCGAACCTTGCTTCCTGCCTTCACGGAAGCCGCCGCCGTCCCGCCGCTTCCGGTCGTGATAAATGCGTCGGAATATCCCGCCGCTTTCAGCTTTGCAAGCATTGCTTCGGCGTTCTCCTTCTTGCTGAATGCTCCCACCTGTACTTTGTAATAGCCGCCCGTATTCACGACGTAGGTATCGAAGCCCGCCGCCTTCAATTTCTTTTCCAGCGCCTGTGCGTTTGATTTCTGCTTGAACGCGCCTGTCTGCACCTTGTAAAGCGCGCCCGATCCGGTCGAAGGCTTTTCCGGCTCCGCCGCCGAAGCGCCCAGCCTCTTATTTACCTCCGCCGCGATCGCGCCGTGCCTGTTATACAGGTAATCGCCAGGGCAATCCTTATTTGCGTAGTCCCTGTGAACCGTCATATTGCAACCGTTCTTGTGGTTTACGCGGTCGCTTTTCTTTGTACTCCATACCAGCTTTTTGATCCCGTTTCTACGGCAAATATCCGTTACAAGATCAAGAAGCGCGGCGTATGCCTTATCGGTAACGGCGTAAGGGTGTTTTGTGTCGCTTGCCACTTCAATCGTAATGGCTCTTTGGTCGTTTGCTTCGTTTGAACTGCACCACGAACGATCCTTTTCTTCAACGGAAATTCCGATCGAACCGTCCTTCCCGACAACGTAATTCGCGGAACATTCCCGATCGGTAGTTGCGAAGTAGTCGCAACCCTGCTTCGCTGTAACCTGTCCGACGTAGCAATGAATTGTGATCGTGTCTTTTTTATGATTTCGCGGGCTTGTTCTATTTTTCGTGATCCTTGTATAGCTCGCCAGCGTACTGTTGCTCATTCTTGATACCTCCTAATTGCAAAGGCGGGAACGGCTCATTTATAAACCGTTCCCGCTCTTTTTCATTTGTTATCAATTTGTTGTTCGATATGGTCAAGTCGCTTATGCGCCTGTTTTGCCGACGCTTCAACCGAAACAAGCCTTCCTACGAAATCCGTATTTGTCTTTCGCTGTTCTCGCTGTTCCGCTTTCACGTCGTCGATACCGCCTTTGATGTATCCCAACTCCGTAAGGATCGTTGCGTCGCTTTTCGCTTCCTTCGTTTTGTCTTGATCTCGATTTCGGACGAATGCGACATAGCCGAATACAATAGCGCAAACCGTGCTAATTACGGAAAGTACGGTTAAAATTCCTCCTTCCATTGGTTATGTCTCCCTTCCTGTTACTTCTTCCCATTGCCACAAGGAAGGCGTATCGGGCGGATACACGCAATTTGGCATATCCGCTTTTGCAAGATAGACTTTTCCTTTGTAGCTGTAATATTTCCCGTTCTGGACGTTTACGACGATCCCCGCCGTTTCCGGATAGGGGATCGGATCGTCAATCGTTCCCGTGTGTGTAAGCTCCACAAGGCGGTAATAAGCGAAGGTCGTTTCAACGGGATAGGAAACGGCGTTCGACGTGTGCGCGGCGATAATCTCGTAATATCTCCCGTTATACTTGATGATTTCGCCCACAGTGTTATAGGCGTGCGCGTCCTCGTATTCCGGATATTCGATAACCTCCGCCGATTGCAGGATCATAGCGTCGGAAATGATGTTCGTTTTTGCCGCGCGATCCTGTGCGATCTGCGCCTTGAACGACAACGCAAGAAGGGCGGCGGTACTTTCGCCCGCTGTCTTTACTTCTTGTGTTTCTTTCTTTACTTCCTGCAATTCCTTCTTGATTTCCGCGTTTCCGCCGCCGTCTTTGTTATGTTTCACGCTCATTCAAAATTACCTCCGATCCCCGATACCCAGCACGCGGTCAGCGCGTCGCCGCGCTCCACGGTTACGCGGATATTCAAGCCAAATTGAACCGCCGTGTTGGTTTTGTTCTTGAACACGTGCGCCAGTCCTGCGATAACTGCGTTTGTGCAATCCTCCCAAATAGGCGCTACGTCGTAAGGATTGTTGCACGCTTCAACCTTAAACGTGCCGCCCGCCGGAATATCCCTGTTTACTTTGATATTGCACCGCGTCGGCTGTCTGTTTGCCTCCAGCGGCTCCGAAAGGGAAATTACAAAGCTGTTGATCGCCTTTGTGAACGTGAGTGTTCGCGTTGCGCTGTTTCCGGCGCTATCGGTCGCGACAATCTCGATCGTGTGCTGGGCGTTTGTCAATCCCGTAAACGTGTTCCCGCTTACGGAAAGGGTAAGCGTTGCGCCCAGCGCGATATTATTTCGCGTGTTGAACGTGCTTCCGTCGATCTTTTCTACAACGTTTACAACGTCCTTATCCGGATCAGTAACGCTATATTCATAGGTGAAATCCTCTCGCTTCACGCCAAGATCAGCGTTCTGCCCGCTGATAACGGGCGGCTGATTGTGAATTACCGCGATCGCTCCGCTTGTCGTGTACGCGGAAGAATTGCCCGCCGTGTCAACTGCCTTCACGCGGTATTGCAGGGTGTTCCACGCCGTCGATACCATTTCCGAAAATGTGCGCGCGGCGGAACTCTGAACCTGTGTCCACGATCCGCTGTTTGCGCTCCGCTCGAAAACATAGGTCAGCGCATCGCCGTCCGGATCGGTCGCCGCCGCGCAAGAAATTTCGATATTCTGCCCGCTGTAACATTGTTTCGGCGCTGTAATGCTGGGTGGCGCGGAAGGCGCGGCGTTGTAGATGATTTCATAATTCCCGCTTGAATTCGGATTGTCAGATACCAAGATTGAAGATTTCAGATTACAAAGCGGGCGAACGCCCCCGTACCCGAGGAAAGCGATGTAGTCGCTCAGCGTGCCACCGGAATAGACGTTGCGGACGTTCCGCGCGTACGACGAAGTAGGCGTGCGAAGCCACCAATACCAGCCCTTTGAAGTTGTAAAATTGCTGTTTGTGTATTCCGAATTGCTTACGCATTCCGGCGTAGGATAGGCGACGCGGGAAGCGTCGTTGCTGAATAGGGCAAGGCGTGTGCCTTCTGCGATCCCGTTTTCGTTTGCAAGCCCCACTTCGGTGGTAGATGCAAGAAACATTTTCGCCGTGAAGGTTTCATAACTTCCGCCGTCCGTCGAAGATTTTACGACGGTAAGCGTTGTGTTCATAAGCTCCGCAACGAATTTCGGATCAAGCATAGCAAGGAAGCCCGCCCAAGCGTCGTATTCGTTGTAGTTGTCCCATACGTTCGCATTCGTCGGCGGCGCGTCCTGTCCGTGCTTTGCGCTGTACCATTTGCCCGCCGCCGCGTTGCTGTTCAGCCATTGCAAAATGTTTGAATGAATATGCCTGTTGTTGCCGTAATTCTTCCGGTCGCTGTTGCTGTTGCTCGGTTCCTTTGCGTCCGAACACATAAGCTGGATAATCTTTTCGGCGATCAGCGTAACGGAATTCGCCGGATACCCGCTATGGTTCTTGTCCGCAATCTTGAATACGATCTTCGCACCGAAGCGCGATTGATACGCCGGAAGAACCGGAACTTCGATTTTTGTTCCCACGGCAAGGGAACTTAATGCTTTTGACATTTTTCCGCCTCCTTTGAATTGAAAAGCCTGTTGTAATAGTGATCCGTTCGCCGGATCAAGTGATAACAATTTCCCTTTGCGGCGTGTCCCCGCCAGCTTTTGTAAGATTGTTCGACGGTCGCCGTTATGATTTTGCCCCGCTCCACAAGTCCGCGCATTTTCTTCAATTTGCGCTTCATATTGTTCTTGCTTCTGCGGCGCACCTTCCGGATTACCGCGCCCGTTTCGGTCAAGTAAGTGTGAAATCCCAAGAAATCCACCCCGTTCCGAAGCGGGTAAATGTTCGTTTTGTTGTTCAAGGACAAGCCGATCGCGGCAACGTGTTTTTCGATCTCCGCGCGGCAATACTGCAAATAGGCTTTATCTTCGTGTATCAAGAAGAAATCGTCCATATATCTTCCGTAGTATTTAATGCCAAGCTTTTCCTTGATGAAGTGATCTAAATTATTGAGGTAAAGAAGGGCGAAAAGCTGTGAAGATTGATTGCCGATCGGAATTCCGACGTTCCCTTCTGTGCTGTCGATTATCATTTCGACAAGCCACAAAACGTCCGGATCGGTTATCTTCCTGCGGATTAAGGTTTTTAACACGTCGTGCCTAATGGAATAGAAGTATTTTGATATATCACCCTTCAATATCCACCCGTCAATCCCGTTTTTACGGTAAAACCTCCGCAAGAATTCTTGAAGCCTGTCTAACCCGTAATGCGTACCTTTGCCCACTTGCGAAGCGTAGTTATCCGTTATGAACGATCTTGTAAGGATCGGTTCAAGCACGTTATCGCAAAGCGAATGTTGAACAACCTTGTCTTTATAGCTGTTCGACATAACCACGCGGCGCTTCGGCTCGTACACCTCGAACGTGTTGTACGGCGAAAGCGTGTACTTTTTCGTTTTGAGCTGGTAGCTTAACAGGTTCAGCGCTTCAAGAAGGTTTACTTCAAACTTTTCCGCCGCTCCTTTCCACCTCTTGCCTTGCCGCGCCTTTCGGTAGGCTCTGTATAGGTTCTCGAAGTTATATATCTTCTCGTAATCTGTCATAAAAAATATCCTCGCTGTTTGTAGCCTTTGCCTTCCGCCGCGCGGAATGCTCTGGCATCGGCGATCCTGTATTTGCCCCCGCTGTGGATCGCGGCGGCGGGATACACCTTCCTTTGATGGTGGTATTCTGCTTTCGGCTTGCGCCTACTCGATCTCATTTTCCACCGAAGCGGGCGAACGCCCCTGTTCCCGTTGTAAGCGTTGTTGTTGTTCAGCGTGCCATCGGAATTGACGTTGCGGACGTTCTGCGCGTTCGACGAATTAGGCGTAACAAGATGTACCCCAAACGGTTCACCCTCTCGCACGATCCCGCTTTTTCCACGCGGCTAACATATACTTCACGTCAAGCGCAAGTTTAGACCAATATTCGCAACTGTTCGTTGATATGAAGCCCTGTTCGTGCGAAAGCTCTATGAAAAATAGAAGCTCCTTGCAATAGGTCATTGCCTTCGCTTGAAGCCTCTGCCGTTCCTTGAATTCCTGCGCGTCCAGAAGGTTTAATTCGTTCGCCTCCAGCGCGCATTCGTAAATATCCACCGCTTTATCCTGTATCCTGTTCACAAGGGTAAATCGGTATTTCTTTGGGAAGCGTTCTGTCGAATTTGTGATCGTGAATGTGTGCTTGATTAAATCTTTGCACTTCACGATTACGTTAAATTCCGAAGGTTCCTTTCTTCCTCGTTCCTGCCTCTGCATTTATGCACCGTCCTTTTCGTATGCGGTCGATCATAACGGTATCTTCGGCGCACCCCTCGAAATCAAAACCAACCGCCGTAACGAAAAGCGTTGCTTTGCTTCCGGTTACGGTCGTTCCCGTGATTGTCAAAGTATCTTCGCCGCAATGCTCGCACGGCGGCGAAAGCTCGACAAACAGATTTCCTATAATGCACGATAATTCCGCCCGTGTGCAAGCGTACCGTTTTAGCATTCGATACGCTGTAAGTTCTCGTTCCATACGCCCGTTGTATTAACGCCGGAAAGGTCGTCAAACAGGATAAGGAACGGATTTTCGGTTATATCGTTGAATACGACGGCTTCGATCAGATCGACGCGGGCGGAAAGCGCCGTAATCATATTCAGAAGATTTCCCGCCGTGTTTTCGTCCAGCACGTCCTGCAAGCTGTCAAACCACGTATCAAAATCGGTTTGCGCCTGTGTCTTGAAATCCGCGAAATACTCTTCCAGCGCGTCGTATTGTGTATCTCCCTGTAATTTCAAGGAATTCATATACGTAACAAGGGAATTGTATTCCGCCTCGCTGTCGCTCTGATACTCTGCGAACCACGCTTCAAGCTGTTCGTTAAATGCTTCTGTGTCGATCTGTTCTACAACGGCGGCAACAACGCCGCAAACGGACGTATCCAGCCGCTTGTCCGTGATCCTCGATCCGGTAATTGATGTAACGCCCGCTCCGACGTAAATATCAGCCAGCGCCAATTCGTAAATATCCGCGTCCCGCTCGATATTCGGCGCGGAAGGCGAAGCGGACGGGGAAGAGGATTTCACCTTTACCGAAATAAGGCGGTTCGTCAAGTCCCAGCGGACGACAACGCGATCAATTCGGTTCAAAACGCCGTCAGCCGTCGCCAGCGTCAAGGAAAGGTCGCTTGTGTTGTCGTAGAAATAGCCATTGATCCACGCTTTTCCCGCCTTCACGGTTACTTGCATTCCGTTTCCCGCTACAACTTGAAGCCCCGTTGAAGGAACAGGGAAAACGCCGTTTCCGATGAACGAAGCGAAATACGAAGCCCAATCTTCGGCTTTATATTTCCGGTCGCCGGATACGCTGTTAAAAAAACTCGATTTTTCCATAGTTACACCCCTTTATTTTGTAATCTGACGTATTTGCGTTAAAAGCGCTGGCAAGCTCTCGCCGAAGGTAATATCTATTTCTTCAACGTTGTTTTGGTAGGTTTCCGCAATCTCCGTTATGCGAACGTCAATGCGAATTCCCCAGCGCTTATTCACGCAAGTAACGCGGTCGCCTAAATCGTAATCGGTTCGGTAGATCAGATTTGCGAAGGTGTTTACCTTTGAACCGAACGAAAGCGTTTCCGCGTACTGCTCCAATTCCTCCGCGCCTCGGGCGGCAAGAAGCGCTAAATACTCCGGATCGGTTAGCGTTACTTTTTCGCCGCCTTCCTCTTCATATTCCTGCACTATATCGGTGGCGTTTATGAATACCTCTTCGCGTGTCAATCCTGCTGCCGATCCGCCCACTTCGGCAACCTTGCGCGCAACGCCTTCTTTCTCTTCGCCTCCGACGAACGCCGTTGTTTTTAGGTTTTCAATGCTGTTCGTGTATTCCTGTTCCACGATGTTGTCGAATTCCTGCGAAAAGATACAAGGTGCATTCCCTGCGGTATTGCCCGCTGTAAGATCGCGCCCTTTATAGACGGAAAAGACGTGCGCGCCTGTCCTCGCGTCCGTCCGCATTCGTATTCCCAGCTTTGCCGCCTTCGCCGCCGTTTCCGCCGCAAGCTGTGCGTTCGTGTACTGCTCCGAAGTGTAGTCAATCGTTCCGCTTCCCGTGTCGCTGTCGTCGGTGGCGATTGAAACGTCCGGAATTTTCCGCGCGCTGTCGGTCGGGCTTGTTACGTTTTCCCGTACAATGCGGTAAAGAATGCTTTGCGTTGTGTCCTTTGTGATGATCTGCTTCTTGATAATCCGCTTTCCGATCCAAGCGATAAGGAATTTCCCTTGAACCTCGATTTCCTCCAGCCCCTGCGAATTCTTCGTGATATGAACGTATCGGATTTGCGCCGCTTCATCGTCGCCGCGCTTCATAATGATATTGTTTTTCACAAGCATTCGGGAATGCTCTTCGGTGAAAGGAACAAGAAGTTTGAATTCTCCGCACGTCCAATAACGCCGCGTCCAGATCAGCGAAGCGATCTTTTCGACAATCCCTTGAAGTACCATATCGGAAGAATAAACGTATAATTCCATACCGCTACACCCCCAAATACAAGTTATTGTGATAAATAGATACTTCGAGATTTTCCGCGTTCGTGTCCGCCGAATATCGGAAAAGATTATCACCCACGGCAAGCTGTAAGTATGAGCTATCAACGTCCAAATAGCGGAAAGCGTCGCTTTCAACGCCGCCGCTTAACAGTTTCACGGATTTTTCGCCGTACCCCGTCGATACGGTCAGCACGTCGCCCGCTTCAAGCGAAATATTCGCTTTTATGAACTCCTGCGTATTGACGTTCAAAAGCTGTGGATTTGTCAGCGCACCCAGCGCGCGAAACTCGATCCGGATACCGCTTTTCACGTCGCCGGAATTGAATACGTTTACGATCAGCGAAGGCTGGCGGTAGCCGATTTCCCAATCCGGCGTTATCTCCAGCCCGTCCGGAACGGGGAATTCAAAGCCGCCGATCCACGTTGCTATATCCTCCCGCGTTTCCGCCTGTTCGCGCCAAAACGGATTAAGGCACGAAAGCTGGATTGTGAATTGCTCGAAAATCGTTCCGCGCTTGAAAATAGGCGCGTTGTTGATCGTGCAACCGATAACCCGCTTGAAGTCGCCCAATTCATAAGTAAGCGTCGCGGAATACTGCGGATTTAGTATCCTGTTCAAATTACGTCGCAAGTCCTGTATTGCGATTTTGTCCCGCTCCTTGATATGTCCTACGATGTCAATATCTCGGCTTTCAATGCGGTATCCTAAATAGGTATCGCCGTCCTGCCCCATACTATTTGTTGAATAAATAGCGTTCTGAACGTCGGACAATCCGGAAACGTCCTTGAAGTTTACGTGATAAGAAGAAGCAGGGGAAAAGACAATGCTTTCCCCCCGCTCGTTTGTGTAGGTCAATTTCTCTTGTATTTTCATTAGGTCATTACCTCCCGCGCGATCATTCTAAACTGCCGCGCCGCCTCGCGCTGTTGCTGGGCGTAGGAAGTTTCGTTTGCGTAGATGTTTTGCACCACCTCGAAACGTGTTTCCGGTCTGCCGCCTCTGCGCGGGCGCGGATTATCGTTATCGGGAACGGCGTTGTCCGTTGCCTTGCGGATTGATTTTTCAACGCCTCGCATTTCTCGCCCGAAGCCTTCGCCGATCCCCTGCGCCATATACGCGCCGATACCCGCAAAGACTTTCGACGGGGAAGCGATCTGCATTTCATCTTCAACCGCCGCGACAATTTCGCGCATCATCGAACGCACGCGGCTTTCAAGCCAACCGGACATATTTTGAAAGCCTTGCCAAATACCGCGCACCATATCTTCGCCCGCCGCCGTGAATTCCGATACGAAGGAACGAAGCGCCGTCAAAACAGGCTGTACGATCTGCGCCGCCTTGCTTGTGATCTGCGGGATACCCTGCACCATTCCGGAAGCGATATTCTTATCAATCGTAACGCCCGCTTCAATAAACTTCTGATTTTGCGCGTTGAAGGCGGTAATAATGCTTTGCGTGATCTGCGGTATCTTCGCGGTAATCTGCGGGATTGCGGTTATCATACCGGAAGAAATATGCCTGTCGAAGTCCTGTCCCGCTTGATTTAGTCTTTGTGCCTGTGCGGTCAGCCCGCTTATAACCCGCTCGACAATCGCGTTTACGGCTCCGGAAAGCCCTTCGATATTTGCTATGATACCGTCGTTCACCGCGCGCACCGCTTCGGCGGCTGTAAGCTGTCCCGCTCCGCCCATTGCGGCGGTCATATCAGCCGAAACGCCGTCCATACTTTCCCCGAAGCCTACGCCTACACCTTCGCCCATATTCGTACCGATTTCGGCGAATACGGTAGAAGGGGAATGAATGCCGAAAAAGCCTTTAATCCCGTCCACAAGGGAAGAAGCCCAGCCCGTTACCTTATCCCAAAGCCACGAAGCCGCGCTTGAAATGCCTTCCCATAAACCGTGAAGAAGGTTCGCGCCTGCGTTCACCATTTCACCGACAAGGGAACCGAACGCCGATACGATCCCGCTAACAATTTGCGGAACCGCTTTGACAATTTCAACAATGATTGTCGGCAAATTCTGAATGAGCGCCACGAAAAGCTGAACGCCCGCTTGAATAATCTGCGGGATATTCTGCACAAGCGCGTTTACAATCCCGCTGATAATCTGCGGGATTGCCTGTACGATCGTCGTTATAATCTGCGGAAGCGCCTGTATCAGCGCCACAAGAAGGTCAATACCCGCTTGAATGATAAGCGGTATATTTTCAAGAAGCGCCGTAATGATCCCGTTTATAATCTCCGGAATAGCCGCCACAATCGTTGCTATGATTTCCGGAAGGGCGGTAATAAGGGAAGTCAAAAGGTCGATACCCGCTTGAATGATCTGCGGGATCGCCGAAAGCAACCCGTCAATAAGGCTTGTAATCAGCGTAGGAAGCGCCGCTACAAGAACGGGGATCGCGTTTATGATAGCCTGTGCCAGCCCTGTAACAAGCTGTAACGCGGCATCTATCAGCAACGGGATATTGTCGATCAGCACTTGCACAATATCGGTTACAAGCTGAACCAGCGAAGGAACAAGCGTCGGCAAGGCTTGCGCTATTCCCGTCGCAATATTTGCGATCATCTGAAAGGCAAAGTTTATGAAGGTCGGTAACATTTCGGTTAGCTTTTGGATCGCAAACGTTACCATTCCCAGCAATCCGTCCGTAAACTGTTGCGCCGCGCCTTCTGCACCCGTAAGCGCACCCACCAAGCCGTTTCCGATAAGCTCGACGAACGGCGTAATCTGTTGCAGAAGATCCGCCGCAAGCTGTTTCAGCTTTGTAACGATCGGTTCTGCGATCGCTCCCAATTCCGCCATTGCGCTATTAAAGGAAGCCGTCGCCTTCTGTGCGTCGATAATATCGCCGTTTACCTCTCTGTATTTTTTCGCCGCGTCGGAATATAGCCCGTTCAGCGTTTCCGTAATCAGCGCTTGCCGTTCTTGCTCTGTACTGCACTTATCAAGGCTGGCTTGAAATTCATCTTCCGAAACGCCCGCCCAATTCAAAGCATCTGCAAGCCCTCCCGTAATCGCGCCCGTTTTCGCGGTTTCGTTTGCGGCTTCGGTTAAGTTTTCAATAGGCAAGCTGTCGCCGAAGGTCGCATATACGCCCGTTGCTATATCCGTCCACGTCGCAAGCTCTTTTTCGTTGTTCGTAAGTTTCGCAAGGTGGGCGGCGGCTTCGGTCGCCTGTCCGTCGTCGCCTAAAATGCCGTATAACTCCGTATAGGTGTTCTTTGCATCTTCTGCCGAATGTCCCGCCGTTGTGAAGCCCGTTTCCAGCTTGCCCATATTTTCGCGGGCTTCGCGCGTACTTTCGGCAAGCCCCAAGAATGCACCCGCCGCCGCTCCGATTGCCGCACCCATTGCGGCAACCCCTGCGCCGATCGCTTTTCCCACTTTGCCTACGGTTTCGCCGACGCTCTCCCAATCAATCTTTGACTTTTTCAGTTTTTCGGAAGTGTCGTCGATTTCCTTTTGAATTTTTACCATATCGGCTTTTGTGTTGTTCAAAGCCGTTTGCATTTTCTGATATGCGGGATTTGTAGGTTCGATCGCGCCGTCGCGCATTTTCTTCAAGGCATCTTCTGCGGCTTTCGCCTTTTTTGCCTGTTCTTCAAGCGATTTTTTTAGAATATCCTGTTTCCGTGTCAGCGCGTCGATGCTTTCCGCATTGTCGCCGAATTCAGCCGTCGCCAGCTTCATTTCCGAACCGATTTCGCGAAGGGAAGTGTTGATACCCTTACAGGCGGAACGGTATTCTTTTTCGCCTTCAAGAATAATTTGCGATTTGATTTGTTCTTCCTTCGCCATTTACAACCCTCCTAATATGTCGTCAATATCGGCTTCCGGCTCTTCCGGCTTGAAGCGATCCGGATTGAATTGTTTGTGTATCCTAAAAAGCGTTAAAATTTTATACGGTGTCATTCGCCATACTTCGGCTTCGCTCCACCGAAGAAGCGTAACGCCGATATAAAGAAGGCGGGCAAGGTCAATTACTCCTTGCCCGCCGCCGCGTTTTTTCCGTTTTCGTTGTCCTCTCTGTCGTCCTCTTCCTCTTCATCGTCGCGGGCGGGCGGTTCTGCCGTCCCGTTGTTTCCCATCGAAAACGCTTTGAAGATAGATGATTTTACTTCAAGGAAATTGCCCGTATGAATGAGCTTGCCCACCTGTTTTTCGGTAAGCTCTTCTTCTCCGTCCTCTGCGCCCTCGTTCAAAAGCAGGGTAAGAAGCCAGCGAAGGTTTTTAATGCTGTCCTTTCCGGAAAGCGCCGTATCAAGGCGATCAAAGCCGCCGAATTTGTCTTGCATTTCGTCAATCACGTTCAAACTGAAAAGAAGATGTCTTTCCTTGTCAAGCGTGATCGGGAAGCGTCCGTCTTTAATTGCACTCATAAAACAATAAGCGGGAAGCCGTTTCCGGCTCCCCGCTGTACCCCCTTTCTTGTTATGCCGCCGCGTTGTTCGGCTCTCTTACCGTAGTAAACCACGCCGCCGCTACGCTCTCCGTAGGCAAAGCGACGTGTTCCGCCTTCCACAACCCGTCCGAACGTTTGATAAACTGTCCGACGATCTCCGGCGTAGTAAATTCGATACTGTCGCCCTTTGTCGTGTAGTTTTCGGACGGGATCGCAAACTTCACCTTGTAAAGCCAAATGTACTTGTATGTTCCGCCCGCCTTCTTTGCGCGGAAGCCGATTGCAAAATAAGGCGGTTCGTCGGTGTCCGCTCCGTAAACCACTTTGTCGTCGTCCTGCTTCTGCCCAAGAAGGGCGGCAAGATCAACCGGAAGAAGGTCATTGACGTTCAGCGTCAATTCTCCGGATACAAATTCCTTCACTACTTCGTCGGCTCCGTCGTCAGCGTAAAGGATCGCTTCTGCAACCTCCACGGAAAGCTCCGCCGAAATTGCCTTCGCCATCTTTACAGGCGCGCCGTATTCCTCCGCGCCGTCCTCGCCAATCGTAATAGGTGCGCGGTAAAGGTCGCGCAAACCGATTGTTGCCATATTCTTATACCTCCATATACTTAAATTCCACGGGAATATGATAATAACCCGTGCTTTCCTCGAACACTTCCGGATCAAACGTGATCCCGTAGAACCCCGCTTCCTTCAATGCCCGCTTTGCGCTCCGCATAAGGGCGATATAATCTACGCGGGAATAAATATCCGCCCTGTACGTGAATTCCTCCGCGCCGCTTTCATCGTCTGAAAAGTGTTTGTCCTGCAATACGACAATCTGATACGTGATAAACGTTTTTGCCTTTCCGTCGTATTTCAGCCGTTCTACGGGACAACCCAGCTTTTCAAGTGTTGTTTTCACAAGTGTATCAACGTTCATTTTGCTTCGCCTCCCATACGCGGCGCATTTCTGCGTTTACAGCGTCAGCCGCCTTTGTGTTCGCCGCTGTGAACCACGGTCGCGCTGGCATATTCTTTCGCCCGTATTGCAGGACAAAGCCTTTTGTCGCGTTGCGTACCCCGTGCCGATCCTTGCCGTCCGGATATACTTCAACCATCTTCGCGTCGTCCCGCTCCTTGATTTTGGATACGATAACCGACGCGGCAAGATCACCCGTGCTTCTGCGGCTCCGAAACATTTTCCGGATTTCCGCTTTTTGCGCTTCCTGCATTACCGCGCCGCCAGCTTTAAGCATTTCCGGTACGGCTTCTTCTGCAATCTGCGCTTGTTGAAGCATTCGTTCTTCCAGATCGTCAAGTCCTACAACGTTAAACTTCGCCATTTCCGCCGCCTCCTTCCTCTGCGCTGTTCTCCGCTTCTGCGGCGCTCTGCGCTTCGGGGAAGCTGGAAAGTGTCAATTCTATAAGCTCTCCGTCGTTGTGAATGTACGTCCGAAGAATGCGATAGCGTTTCCCGCTCGAAACGGGATATTCTGCGATTGTTTCGCCGTTATATTCCATTGCGTAAACGTCAAACTTAATTTCGGCGACGTGTCCAGCCATCTCCGCTTTGTAGAATTCTGAATACCCTACGGATTTTTTATCAGCGAAAACCGTTGTCGCCGTTTCCGGCTTCGTTATAGGGAAGCCGTGTTCGTTTGTCCGCTCCGAAGTTTCTGCAAGCGCAATCAGCGTTATTTGATCTCTCCATCCCATTAGCCGCCACCGCCTTCCGTGTAGTCGTCGGACAGCGACAAGGCACATTTCAAGTAATCGTATGCTTTTCTGTGCCTTTCTCCTTCGCCGCCGAAGTTATCTTCGGATTTTGCGTATAGAATAATTGCGCGGTCTAAAAGGGGATCGCCCAGCGTTTCGCTGGACGATCCCGCATTTTCCGGAACGTTGATACCGACAAGCCGAAGATCAGCGATACCGGAAGCGATATAATCTTCGATTTCGTCGTTAAATACGGCGGCTGTTTTCCGCAAAGCCAGCTTTACCTTGTCAAGCATCATCGTTCAGCCCTCCATTACTCCGCCGCTTTCGCCAGCTTCACAAAGGCTTCACCGATCGCGGGCGTGCAATCGAAGATCGCAATACCGCTGTATTTGTAGCTGTTCGTGTCGATGTCGTAGGCGTTCTTCACGTTAATGTTTTCCGCAAGGTTCGCGCATACCTTCTTGAAGTCGCCCAAGAAGGCTTCGTGTTCCTTTACGTAGTCGGACAGAAGAACCGGATAGCCGTAAACAAAGTAGTTGTTGCCCTGCACGGTTACAATATGGTTCTTGCTGTTGTCCTGCAACGGCATAAAATCGGTGAACAAAGTTTTCTTGCTCATAGCGAATTTTGCGTTACGGTCGTATCCGGCGTTCAGAAGCCCGATCAGCGTCTGGACGTTTGCGGCGGTAAGGGAACCAGCTTTTGTTACGGTAACGCTGTTTTCCGCTCCCCAAGTGTTTGCCTTGTCAATGCCCTTCGGCTGGGAAGAACCCGTGCCGTTAATGAAGAAATCTTCAACCTTGCGGGCGATCGCCTCTGCAAGCATATCAACGATCCAGCTTTCAAAAGCCGCAATGCTCATTGTCATAACGGTATCGGAAATCTGAACCAGCTTGATAATCTCGTATCCGGTCAGCGTTACGGTGGTAAGGGTATCAGCCGCCGCCGTGATAGCCGCGTTTTCCTTATGGATTGCCGCGTCGTTGTTCGTACCCTCAACGGCGAACTTCACCGCGCCTTTGACGTGCAGAAGGGTAACTTCATTCAGCATCGGCGCAAGTTTCTTTACCTTGCTGATAATCTCGTTCGCGGTCTGTGTCGGCACAACCTCCGCGCCCGTGCCGCTGGCGTTCGCGTATGCGCGCTTCTCTGCATCGGTAAGGGGAAGGCGGCGAAGGTTTTTCAGCCACGCGGAACGATATTCGGGCGTGCCGAAAGGATCGTCCGGATCGGCGTTATCCTGCTTCTGCTCGAAGGTACGGGAAACAATGCCCGCGCCCTTTGCGATATTGTCCAGAATGCCGTTGCGCTTCTCTGCGGCGGCGATCAGTCTGGCGCGCTCTTCGGTAAGCTCCTTCGTTTCCTTCTCCAGCGCGTCGATTTCCTCGGCTTTCATAGCGTCGCCGCGCTCTTCGATCTCTTTCTTGATAGCCGCAAGGCGCGCTTCGATTTCTTTAATTCTCATTGTGTTAAACCTCCATCATAAGTTTGATTTTTAGAATTTGCTTCCGGCGCTCCAGCCGCTCCTGCTGTTCTCTTTCGATCACTCCGTCGAAATAGGAACGCGCCGAAATATCGGTATCGGCGTTCGCCGGATAAGATACCGCCGAAACGTCGTAAACCTTCTTGATCTTCAAGATCGTTCTTGTGTGCGTGTCCTTGTTATATGCGTCCTCCGATACGGTGAACGCCCACGACATTTTGCAAATAAGCCCCGCGTCGATGCTTGCATAAAGGCGCTTCGCCTCTTCCGTAAGGCTCAAATTTGCGGCAATAAATAAGCCGCTGTCCTGCGGTTCCAAAAGCAGGGAAGGCGGCTTGTTTTTTGCCATCTTGTTTCGGGCGAATACCATTCCGGAATGGTCGAACTGCATAATCACGTCGGACAGGTCAGCGCCCACAAGGGCGTTCCGGTCGATCACTTCGCAATATTTGATCCCGCCGTATTCGTACATAACATACGGCTTATCAAACGTTGTCGCGAAGCCCTCAACGTAAAAATCCGTGTCAAACCTCTTGTTCTCCGTCCCCTGCGGGATCATCAACGGCTGGAACATTTGACGGTATTCCCGCCCCTTCACTACTGGCATTCGATGTAACCTCCTTTCCTAACTCTGATACTTCCGCGTATTCTTTGCGAATATAATACTTGTCCCCACCCTCGACGTGCGACATATTCCAAATATCCATAACGCCGTTTCGGTTGAGCAAGCCACGGTCAAATAATTGTGTGCTGATATTCAGCTTCGTATTGTTGCTTGCGTATTGAAGCCTGTTCGCTGTAAAGGTAATCGCATTCCCGAAGGATAATTCCCGCTGTGTATAGGTCATATTTGACATAACCAGCGAAAGCTGGATCGCGAAAGGCTCGATCTTGCCTTCGTAGTAAGCGTTCCATTCATCTTCGGTATAGCTGTTCTGAATGATTTTAGCGTTCGTTCCGAAATAGTTAAATACATTTTCGTTGATTTGCGCCATCTGCGCGGCGTTCACGGTGAACGGCTTGCTTTCGATCGGCTTTACGTCCGCGAATTTGCTATCGTAGATCACCATTCCGGATTGATTATCCGCCGAAAGGTTATCCGCCGTGAAGCGCTTGCGCTCTTTCGTAATATCTTCCGGCTTTAACATATTCGCAACCTTCGCCAAGAACCGGACGGAAGCTGAATTTTTAACGCCGTTGATAATGCCTTGATTTTGTGTATGGATCAACTGCATTGTAGGACGAAGCGCGGCGTTGTTTTCCCCGAAGAAGTCGTCCTTGTACTGAAATTGCGTCAGCACTCCGACGCGCTCGAATTCGATTGCCGCTTTCTGCCCGTTCGCGAATGTGTATCGCAAGAAGGGCGCGCCCCTGTATTCGACAACCTCGCAACGCTGGGGAAGTAGGGGATAATAGCCCGCTATTCCTCCGTATTCATCTTCGATCGGAACAATGAACGCCGTATTATTCACCGAAAGGATTGTCGCAATCCGGTAAATAAATTTTGACGTGTCCATAAACGGATTAGGTCGGAACTGCAAAACCCTTTCAAGGTTCTTGTATGCCGTTCCGCTGATCTCCGGTTTCAATTTTGAACAGAAATTCGCGAACGAATGAATAGCCGCCCGCGTAAGCTCCATTTCGTAAAGGCTTTCCGGCGCGTTCGTGAAAACGGGTGAATACCCGTTAAGCATCTTGAAATATCCTTCCGCTTGAATATCCGAACGCGGCTTTCGGAAAATTGTTTCAAAAATTCCCATAGTTTTTATCACCCCGCATTTTTCAGCATTTCGCCGATCTCGTTATAATACTTCTGCCGTACCGTCATAGCGTCGATCACGGAAACGAAGCCGTCAATACGCGCCCGCTGTTCAATCTTCACCGGACGGAATTTCCGTGTTTCCATATTGTGTTTTAGCGCAACGTTTAGGAAATGCGCCTTCAACAAGTTATTATCCGCGATCTTGAAATTTCCGTCTTTGATTATGCCTTCAAATTCCCGAATAACGGGCGCAAGGTTTTCACCCTGCCATACGTCGTCTGTCTGAAATCCCGCTGTTTTCAAGTCGTCAATCAGATATTGCGCGCTATAACGGTCATAGCCGATTTTTAGAATATATATGCCGTACTGATCCCGAAGGGTAGAAAACCATTCGTAAACGTCCCTGTAATCAACGTGATTTTCTCCGGATAGCTTCACGATCCCTTGCTTGACGAATATATCATACGGTACGCCGTCCACCGCCTGTGCGGTTTCCAGCCTGTTCGCTGGCATAAAGAATTGTGCGAAGGCATAAAGAACGCCGCCGCGCTCGATAATCACGCTTGCGGCGGTAAGGTCTGTCGTCTGCGATAGGTCGATACCGCCCACCGCGTAGCTGTCTTTGAAATCCTCCAGCTTTATTTTTTCACCCGCTCGATCGACAACGACATAATCAAGCCAAGCGACGGAAGAATTCTGCTTGATATTGCAGTATTTGCAAAGGAATTCCGCCCGCTTTGAAAGGCTCATTTCCGCGACGGCGATTTCCTCTTTGAAGAACTCCGGCGAAACGGAAACGCCCATATTCGGATTTGCTTTTTTAAGCTCTTCAAGGTCGTTCCATTTCTCCACGTCGTCAATCATATAAAGCAGGGGAAGAAGGCGGCGTTCCTTGCTTCCGCCTTTTAGAAACGCCGTAGATCGTGCCATCAATTCGTCAAAGATACCGTCGTTTTCATATCCCGCCGTACTGATAGACAGGATCAGCGGCTGGCGGCGTGCGCCCAGCGCGGATTTCATTACTTCGTATTGCTTCAAGCCGCCGTCGCCGCGCCAGCTTGCAACCTCATCATTTACAACCAAATGCGGGTTGAAGCCGTCCGATTTCTTCGCGTTGAATGCCAGCGGCTTTATTGCCGTGTTGCTTTCCTCGATGTAAATATCCGAACGGCGCTTCTTCGCAAGCTCCGAAAGCTCCGGTTCTTTTTTAATCATCTGGAAGAAATTATCGTAAACGATGTTCGCTTGTTCCAGCTTCGGCGCAAGGCAATAAATCTTTGCCCCGTATTCGCCGTCAAGATATGCCATATACGCGATCACGGCGGACGCGAAAAGCGTTTTTCCGTTCTTCCGCCCGATCACGATAAACACTTCGCGGAATATCCGCACGTTATCTTCGTCAACTATCCCGAAGATCAGCGATACCGCCGCTTTTTGCCATAGCTCCAATTTCAGAAGGTCGGTTCGTCCCTCGCAATGGTGGCAGAAGTTTTCGATAAAGCGAATTGCCTTGTTTGCCTTCTTCGCGTTAAAAAGAAAAAGTCCGTCTTGAAGCCCGCTAACGATATATTCATAAATCAGCCGCACCCATTTTCCGACGACAATTTTTCCCGTCGTTATGCCGTCGTAATACTCGTAAATGTAATTTGAAAACGGCATTTTTATTCGTCCCGCAAGGCTTGCAGACGGCTTTCCTTTTTCTTTTCGGGCGGCACAAGCTCGCAAAGCTGTTTAATTATGGCGGCGTGATTTTTCGTCATAGCAATGTGCGTTTTTACTGCGTCGCTCTGCTTTGTCCCGCTCTGATTTGCGCCGTTTTGGTATTCGACGGTGTATCCCTCTTCGTTTATGATTTCTTGCAACTCTTCAAGGGATACCGCCATAAATGCGGCGTTGCGGATAAGGCTTTCGACGGTCTGCAACTTGTTTTTATCCAAATCGCGGAAAACCCGCTTTAATCGGTTTATCTCTCTCTTGATCTTTTGATCTTTCGTTAATTCCTTTTTTGTCGCCATAAATATCACCCCTTTTCGGCGGATACCTACACCCCTTTTTCGCGTACACCCGTTATGCGCGCGCCTGCGGAGTAAAATTAACCTCCCGCCCTCGGTGTTCCACCCTCCCTAAATCCTCGGCGAATAGGGGGGAGTACCACGTTTCCGTTTTCGTCAAACGCATATCGCTTTTTTCGCTTTGATCTGTGATGTTCTTTGTTATGGCAATCTTGACAAAGCGCTTCGAGATTATCCCACGAAAGCGCAATGTACGGATCGTTTACGTTCTGCTTCGTCAAGTATGTTTTGTGATGTGCAATCTTTGCGGCGACGGGATCGTCCGGTGTAGAACAGCGTTCGCACAAGTATTTCTTTGATTGCAAGAAGGCATCACGGCAAGATCGCCAAGCGTCGCTGTTGTAGAACTGTTCTGCCCACGGCTTCATACTCGCACCTTCCTTTCCCGCGCATAATAAAAGCGCCCTTTCGGATTGTTCCGAAAAGGCGCTATTTGTGCGCTTGCGTCTTGCGTAAGAATTCATCGTAAACAGTATAGCATATAAATATACCCCGTTCCACCCCTCGATATTGTCGCGATATTGTCATTTATTCGCCCGCCTTGCGCCTGTACGTTGCCGCACTCACCGCCGCCGCGATCCCGAATACGCATACCGCCATATCATTTACTATCTTGTTCCGCCATCTGCAAGCGGTCTTTACGCCTTTCAGAACGCCCACTTCTTCAAGGTCAAAGGCTAATTCCTCCCACGTGTAGGGCTTGCCGCTCTCGCGCGGCTTGCCTTCGTAATCCTCGCCGAAGTAGTACATACGAACCACCGTGAATTCCTTGCGGTCGCGGTATAGGTTTATAGCCCTCTCCAGCCTCTCGAAGCCGTACTTCGTTTCCCGATATTGCCGCCTTTTTTCCTCCTGCATTTCCGCAACAATATCCGCTTCGGTTTTTTGCTCGTAATATCCTGTGCTTTTGCTTCCCGCCGCGAAGGTCTTTCGCCCTGCGTGATACTCCACTTCGCAATAGGCTTCTTCGTCGGCGACAAGCGCCGCCAGCTTCTTGTAGTTATACAAAAGCGTTTCCATAGCCTTGAAGTAATTTACATATGCGCCCACCGTGTCCTTGTACGCTTCATAAGCACCCGCGCGGGCGGCTTCGTTGATTGCTTCGCGCAACTCTTCGGAAATGCCCGTTTTTTTCTTTGCCATTTTCAGCCCTCCGTTTTCTGCCGTAGATAGTCGATAATCACGCTTGCGGCTTCCTGCCAGCCCTTGCAGATTGCCGCCGCGTATCCCTGTTTCAAAAGCCCGTCGATCCAGCGCACCTGTTCTTCGCTGATCCTCCCGCCGCGCTGTCGTTTAAGCTCAATGTATAGCCCGTGATTTGCCCCGCGTGCAACCGGAAGGCAAAGATCGGGAACGCCGGATTTCACGCCCTG
>ULVU01043569.1_pt1 | contig 24268 bp, 17 predicted proteins | sample 1959731 | NCBI WGS metagenome assembly ULVU01 (sample SAMEA4835794, study PRJEB28245) | human gut metagenome | biome: gut microbiome; material: fecal sample | place: Denmark | collected 2008 | reverse complement strand
TCGGTAAGGCGAAAGCCGAGATCATGGCGACCCGGTTTCGGGATATAAATCCGGATATTCAATTGCACGTGATCAATGATTTTATCAAGGATGACCGCATGATTGATATTCTGGAAATGGCGAAGTATGATTACGTGGTGGATGCTATTGATACATTGGCGCCCAAGATATTTTTAATATACCATAGTTTGCAAAAGGGGTATCGGGTCGTGAGTTCCATGGGAGCTGGGGGCAAGATGGACCCCGAACAAATCCGGATAGCCGATATTTCCAAATCCTATAATTGTAATCTAGCCCGGATGTTACGGAAAAGGCTGCATAAACTGGGTGTCTATAAAGGAGTAAAAGTCGTGTTTTCCCCCGAAGAAGTTGACCCGGAAGCTGTTGTTTTAAGCGAGAGTGAGAATAAAAAGTCGAATGTTGGGACAATTTCTTATATGCCACCTTTGTTTGGGTGTTTCTGTGCCTCGGTGGTGATCCGGGATATTACGAATCCGATTTGACGACATTATATTTACACAAATCCAACCCAAATAAAGAAGTAAATTAACCCAGATAATCTCGCTTTTTCAGAGATTATTCGAAGATTAGTCGTGGCTTAAATATTATGTAATGTCGGATCTCTGAGGAATCTTCGAGAGAGTTTCGAATAAGTGAGAGTATTTCTATTAAATTTTGGTAGCTTCTCTTGGGGTTCTCTTTAGTAAATAAAGAAAATGAGGGGGGTGATAAATGACTTTTGACACCCTCCCCCTTTTTTAAGCTCTTAGCTTTTGTGCAGTCAGCCGGTCCATCTTGGATTCGGCGTATTCTTTGGTGATCGTGATCGATTCGCAATTTTGTGAAGGAATCTCGAACATCAGGTCTGTCATGATGGCCTCGCAAATGGAACGTAGTCCGCGGGCTCCCAGTTTGAATTCAACAGCCTTGTCCACGATATATTCGAAAACCTCTTCATTAAAGTTCAGCGTGATATTATCCAACTCGAATAGTTTCACGTACTGGCGGATAATAGCATTCTTGGGTTCCGTCAGGATGTTCCGCAGGGCTTGACGGTCCAGCGGCTCCAGATAGGTTAGTACCGGGAGACGACCGATGATTTCGGGAATCAACCCGAAAGATTTCAAGTCTTGCGGTGCGATATATTGTAACATATTGTCCCGGTCAAGAACGGCCGTTTCTTTGCTTGCCGTGAACCCGACTACCTGCGTGTTCATGCGTTGGGCGATTTTCTTTTCAATTCCATCGAAGGCTCCTCCGCAAATGAACAGGATGTTTTTCGTGTTCACGGGGATCATCTTCTGGTCGGGATGTTTACGTCCGCCCTGTGGAGGAACGTTCACGATAGAACCTTCCAGTAGTTTCAATAATCCTTGTTGCACTCCTTCACCGCTCACGTCACGCGTGATGGACGGGTTGTCTCCTTTACGGGCAATCTTGTCGATCTCGTCGATGAAGACGATCCCTTTTTCAGCGGCATCCACGTCGTAGTCGGCAGCTTGTAGCAAGCGGGTCAAGATGGATTCGATGTCCTCGCCCACGTAGCCGGCTTCCGTCAACACGGTGGCATCGACGATGGTGAAAGGGACGTGGAGCATCTTGGCGATGGTGCGGGCCAACAGGGTTTTCCCGGTTCCCGTACGTCCTACCATGATGATATTTGACTTCTCGATCTCCACGTCGTCATTAGAATGTTTCTGTGTCAATCGTTTATAATGGTTGTAAACGGCCACGGCGAGGTGCTTTTTCGCCTCGTCTTGTCCGATTACATATTGATCCATGAATTGTTTGATCTCTATCGGTTTTTTGACTTCGATATGATCCATATCAAGGGGGGTAGAATGGCCTCTTTGTTCTTCCTGTACAATGTCATACGCCTGTTGTGCGCACATATCACAGATAAAACCGTCTACCCCGGAAATCAGAAGATCAACCTCACTGCGTGATCTTCCGCAAAATGAACATTTGTCTTGCATTACTTGTGTTCCCGAATTAATACTGTGTCAATCATCCCGTATTCTTTGGCTTCGGCCGCGGTCATCCAGTAGTCGCGATCAGAGTCTTTCTCTACTTTCTTGATCGGGTTCCCGGAATGATCAGCGATGATCTGGTAAAGTTCTTTTTTTAATTTCATAATCTCGCGAGCCGTGATTTCAATATCGGAGGCTTGCCCTTGAGCCCCGCCCATCGGTTGATGAATCATGATGCGTGAGTGCTGCAACGCAGAACGTTTACCTTTTGTCCCGGCTGTCATCAGCACGGCACCCATGGATGCGGCCATTCCGGTACAGATGGTTGCCACGTCGCATTGAATGTATTGCATCGTGTCGTAAATACCTAATCCAGCATAAACGGAACCGCCCGGGGTGTTGAAATAAATCTGGATGTCCTTGGTCGGGTCTGCCGATTCCAAGAAGAGTAATTGCGCCATGATAATGTTGGCTACATCGTCATCGATAGGTACTCCGAGAAAAATGATCCGGTCCATCATTAACCGAGAAAACACGTCCATGCTTGCCACGTTTAGCTGGCGTTCCTCGATAATGGTCGGGTTTATATAGCTGGAGACGGCAGATTCGAACCGGTGAAGGTTCAAGCTGCTAATCCCTTTATGCTTGGTGGCATATTTTTTAAATTCATCTTGTGAAAACATAATCTATGTATTTTAGTTATACGGGTGCTAAGTTACGAAAAAAAAGAAGGGGAAAAGATACTTTTGTCTATATTTGGGTTTAAAATTTGTGTTGTTGTGTTTAATCGAATAATGTGTTGCTATGCGGAAACAAAAGATTTGGTTATTTCTCGTGTTTTTTCTCCCGGTGATTTCCGTTTGTGGGGATGGGGTTTACAGGAAGAGTGGAAAGGGATTTCGGGACCTGAACAAGAATGGCAAGCTGGATCCTTACGAGAATCCGGCAGAGAGCGTGGAGGTGCGTTTGCAGGACTTACTCCGGCAAATGACGCTGGAAGAAAAAGTGGGACAGTTGGCTCATACCTTAGGCTGGAATTATTACGAGAAGGATGAAAATGGTCAGGTTCGGTTGACGGACTTGTTTCGGTCGGATCTGAAAAATCGTTATATCGGGTGTTTTTGGGCAACGCTGAGGGCTGACCCGTGGACCCGAAAGACTTTAAGGACGGGCTTGTCCCCGCGGGAGGCGGCAGAGATGACGAATGCCATGCAGCGTTACGCACGGGATAGCACTCGTTTGGGAATTCCCTTGTTTTTGGCGGAAGAGTGTCCGCACGGGCATATGGCTATCGGGACGACGGTGTTTCCCACGGCTATCGGGAGGGCAAGCACGTGGAACACGGAACTGGAGGAGCGAGTGGCCGAAATCGTGGCATTGGAGGCCCGTTTACAAGGGGGACATATCGGTTACGGGCCTGTGCTGGATGTTGCCCGGGAATTGCGTTGGTCTCGGGTGGAAGAGGGATACGGGGAAGATCCTTTCTTGAGTGGGAGTATGGGAAGTGCTTATGTCCGGGGGTTACAGGGAGGAAACGTGGGGAGTGGCGAAAATGTTATAGCCACGTTGAAACACTTCACGGCTTACGGGGTGCCTGAAGGCGGGCATAATGCCGGGATGGCTCATGTGGGAGTGCGGGAATTGTTGACAGAGTTGTCCTATCCTTTCGAGATGGCAGTGAAAGCGGGGGCGTTATCATTGATGACGGCCTATAACGAGGTGGATGGGATTCCTTGTACGGCGAATCCATTCCTGACGAATCAGCTTTTACGGGATCAGTGGGGATTTGCGGGATTCGTGGTTTCGGATCTCTACTCGATAGACGGGTTGATATCGCAGCGAGTGGCAGCCAGCCGGGAAGAGGCCGGGATATTAGCTTTACGTTCGGGAGTGGATTCCGATTTGGGTGGAAATTGTTTTAGTACCGATTTGGTGAAAGCTTGCCGGGAGGGGCGATTGACCGAGGCAGACATTGACCGGGCCGTGAGTCGTATTTTACGGTTAAAGTTTAAAATGGGATTGTTTGATAATCCATACGTGAAGGTGAAGAAGGCAGAAAAGCTGATCGGCACGCCCGGGCATCGGGAGGTGGCGAGGGAAGTGGCTCGCCAGTCTGTTGTGTTGCTGAAAAATGAAAATCAATTGTTACCCTTGTCGAAGGAGGTGAAACGGGTAGCGGTTATCGGGCCGAATGCAGATAATGTTTATAATCAGTTGGGAGACTATACGGCACCACAGGCACCCGGTTCGGTAATTACTGTACTCGAAGGTATCCGGCAAAAGTTGCCCGGTGCGGAAGTCTGTTACGTGAAAGGGTGTGCCGTGCGGGACACGTTGGACACGTCGATCGGGGAGGCTTGTGAGACTGCAAAAAATTCCGATGTTGTTGTGGTGGTTTTGGGGGGCTCTAGCGCACGGGATTTTGAAACGGATTTCTTGGAGACAGGGGCTGCCGTTGCGAATGAACGCAAGGAGGGTGACATGGAGTCAGGAGAGGGGTTTGACCGGATTGGTTTGTCGCTGATGGGCAAACAAGTGGAATTATTGAAAACGTTATATGCCACGGGTAAGCCCGTCGTGCTAGTCATGATTCAGGGGCGTCCCTTGGAGTTGAACTGGGCTGCGGAACATATCCCGGCGATCTTAACGGCTTGGTATCCGGGCGGTGAGGGTGGTCGGGCCATTGCGGACGTGTTGTTCGGGGATTATAACCCTGCCGGACGGCTCCCCTTGTCTTATCCTCGTCACGTGGGGCAATTACCCGTGTATTATAATCATAAATCTGCCGGACGACATGATTATGTGGAGGGAACTGCTGCCCCATTATATCCTTTCGGGTACGGGTTGAGTTACACGACTTTTGTTTACGAGGGGATTGATGTGCGTGTCGAGGGGGATTCGGTTCGGGTTTCGGTAGATGTGAAGAATGTGGGAGGACGTGCTGGAGATGAGGTGGTTCAATTGTATTTGCGGGACGAACAGGCATCGGTGGTTACTCCTTTCATGCAGCTCAAGGCTTTTCAACGGGTTCATTTGACTTCGGGAGAATCCCGAAGGGTTGAATTTGTCCTTACAGGAGAACATTTACGAGTGCTTGATGCCTCGTTGAACTGGCGGGTTGAGCCGGGATGGTTCACGGTGATGATCGGGGCCTCATCACAAGATATTCGGCAAAGGACTAGATTTAGAATAGATTGATCGCCTCTTGGTTTCATCGTTCTTATTCCTTGGGCTATCTTTGCGTTCCATCAAAGGTACTCTCTTGACATAACAATAACACGGCATAAATATAAGAATGTGTTTATGCTGTGTTATTGTTATGTTGATGCTATGTTTATGATATAGCGAAAGGATAACCCAATCATGAATCAAGGGAAGTTTTGGGATAATCCCATGTTATATTCTTTCCGATGAACAGGTTTTTTGACCGCTATTATCGGTAAGTGATTTCAACAACATGATCTATGTCCGTGGGGACACTTCCCAGTTGTAGCAAGATTCCTTCTTTTGTTTTGGTGTATTTCACCGGAGTTTTGTCCTTGAAATGCACGATGGTCTTCACTTTTTTATTGGTGATCGGGAGTAAAAGCTGGTCTTTATTCAAATTTAGAATGTGAACGTAGAGTTTATTTCCTTTTTGGGTCGTGACTCCCCAGTCTTGGTGAGGGATGGTTCCGGCACGGGTTCCTTGGATAGTTTCACCATAAGTACGCATCCATTCTCCGATTTCTTTCAAGTGCGTAACTGATCCTTCGGGAAAATCTCCACCCGGACGGGGACCCACGTTTAATAATAAGTTTGCATTGTTCCCGGCGGCACCCACCAACGTGTGGATGAGTTGTTTCGTGGATTTAAAATTCCGGTCGTTGATGTTGTAGCCCCACGTGTTGTTCATGGTCTCGCAGCTTTCCAACGGTAGGGCGCTGATTTCTGCATCGGCAGAGTACCCGGCTTTGTTTTGTCCCGGTAGATCCCGTTCGAACATTTGGAAATCTTCCCCGTCGAAAGGGGCTTTGTGATGGTTATTCCCGATCAGGCATCCCGGTTGAAGGCGGTGGATCAAGGTGTATTGTCTTTCCAGTTGCCAGTCCGCATCGGGTTTATCCCACCAACCGTCGAACCAGATACCACCGATCGGGCCGTAATTGGTAAGTAATTCGGTTAACTGGGCATCCATGAATTTCAAGTAATCTTCCCACGTGCCGGAAGGGGTACGACCCGTGTTCCGTCCCGTGCGTCCCCACGGGTAATAATCCGGACGGTGCCAGTCAATATGGGAATAGTAGAAGAATAATTTAAGCCCGTGTTTCTGGCAGGCCTCGGCCAATTCCTTGATAACATCCCGTTTGAAAGGGGTAGCCTTGACAATATTGTAATCTGATTGTTTCGTGTCGAACATCGAGAATCCATCGTGATGGCGGGAGGTGAAACAGATGTATTTCATGCCAGCGTCCTTGGCGATACGGACCCACTCGTCGGCATTGAATTTGGAAGGGTAGAACCCGTTAGCCAGTTTTTGGTACTCCGCCTCGTTCAAGCTTTTATTAGTTAACACCCATTCGCCGTCAGCCAGCATGCTGTATATTCCCCAGTGGATGAACATACCGAACTTGGCATCCCGGAACCATTCCCGGTTGATAAGGTTTTCTTGTGAAGGAACGTATTTCTCTTGGGCAGAGCAAAATACGACGGTTAATAATAAGAGCGTGGTAATGAATGTATTTTTCATGTTAAGGATTAGATTAAATTTTCACGAAGGTAATAAATGTGAAGAAAATGATCAAATGTTTAATAAATAAAACGGGAAAGGACTGAAAGCCTGTTTATCGTGTCGCTTTTTGGAGATAGAAAATTAAGAGTTCTAGGTGTTGAGAGAAGTGGGAACGCAGGTGTTTGATCCCGTTGCGTAACAAGGTTTTGACGGTGTTGATCGAGATGTGGAGATCGTCGGCGACTTCTTGGTATTTCATATCCTGCATGAATACACGGGTAATGACTTTTTGGGTTTGATCGGGCATTTGTGCCAGTTCTTCTCTGATTTCCAGAAGGAGTTTTTCGTCAAACGTGATGGTTTCCTCGTCAATAATTTCTTGCTTTATAATGTCGATGTGGTAACGCATGACATCTTTTTTCTCGATCTTGTCTAAGCAAGCGTTTCTGACAGAATTGAAAAGATAGGTTTTTATCACCTTTTCGTCTGATAACAGAATATCTCTTTTTTCCCAACAACGAATGAAGACATCCTGCACGATGTCTTCCGCGTCGGCCTCTGTCTCCAAGTAATTGAGGGCGTAAAGACACAAGTTCTTCGCGTATTTATCGAAGATGTGCTGCAAATCGTGGTCGAGATCGTTTTGATTTTTCATGAATTTATTTATCGTGCAAATCTAAAATATTTTATTGAATGAAACAATCGTATGTAGCTTGTAAAGTGGATAATTGTTGATTTTTGAAAAATAATGTGTTTGTTGATTCACCCGTTTTTTGCTTTTCCCGTCTTAGAGGCAAAATGAAATGATATGAACCGAATTTCGGATGATGTAATAGAACGGATTATTGATTTTTACTTGGGAGATATTTCCGAGCGAGAGAAGATGGATTTGGAGAGATGGGTGAAGGAGACTCCGGGGCAAGAGCAATGCTTTAAACAAACCCTGAAGATGTGTCAACGGTTGCGGTTAAGTTCACGTGAGGAACGGGCAGGGGGGATGAAGACCCGGATACAGGAAAAATGGCGGGAAGAAAGGTTGAAACGGCGGAGACGATTCGTGTGGGGCGTGATCTCGTCCGCGGCGGCGGTCTTACTGTTGGTGGGTATTTTCCACGTGTACTACACGAACCGGAAAGAACCGGTGCCGGAGACATTGCCTAAAATCAGTTTGTTGGAGAGTAAGCACGGGGAGAGAGAGGCTATTTTGCAATTTCCATCAGGGAACGAGGTCATGCTGGGTAGAGAGAATGATCGAACCGTGCCATTGGCGGAAGGGATTGTCTTGAAGAGTGATTCAGTGAAAAATCTGTTCCCTCAACCGGAGAGCGGGAAGGACGTGATGACAGAGGAATATCACACGGTGATTGTTCCCCGGGGAGGGGAGTATAATCTGACGCTGGCAGACGGAACGAACGTGTGGTTGAATTCCGATTCGAAGTTGAAGTTCCCTCTTCATTTTGTCGGGAATCAACGAGCCGTTTATTTGGAAGGGGAGGCTTTTTTTGAAGTGACTTCCGATTCGTTAAAGCCTTTTGTGGTGAAAACGGCGGAGGCAAATGTCAAGGTGTTGGGGACGTCGTTTAACGTGATGAATTACACGGATGAGGCGAAGGTTGAAGTGGCATTGTTAAAGGGGAAAGTGAAATTCGAGGATACACGGAATCGACAGACTCGTGCGTTGGTGCCGGGTGAGGTGGTCCGTATGGACAAGGCGAGTACTTCGATCGTTCTCACGAAAGAGGATGTCAGTCGGGTGAGCGCTTGGCGTACCGGGTATTTTTATTTCGAGAATATGTCGATGGAAGAGTTGGTCGTGAAGTTGGAACGCTGGTATCAAGTGAAATTCACTTTTGCCAGCGAGAAGGTGAAACAGATGCGTTTTACCGGGGCCGTGACGAGATACCGGGATCTGGAATACGTGTTGAAAATGATCGAGAAGACGAGGGATATTTCGTTTGTCGATTTCGGAGATCAGATTAAAATATATGAAAAATAAAATCCCGAAACGTGTTGCGACCACGCTCCGGGAGGTTTAGTAATACCGTAAATATTAACTAACTCGAAACAAAAGTATGAATAAAAAACGAAGAAACAGGCTTGTTGGACACAACAAGTTGTCAAAAATTTGTCAGGTTATGAAGTTAGGCGTTTTTTTGATGGTCGTGTTTATCACGAATGTAACGGCCGGCACGTTAGCCCAGAAGACGATGACCGTCACGGGGAGCCAGTTGAGTTTCAAGGAAATTTTTTCCGAGATTCATAAACAGACCGGTTATACGGTGGTGTATAATAATCACCGTTTGAATAGTGATTACCGCTTGAATGTGAATTTCAAGAATACTCGTTTGGACGTGGTGTTGCGTGAAATATTGGAGGGAACCGGGTTGACTTACGAGTTGATGGATGAATTTATCATCCTTTCTGCACTCCCGGCCGAACCGCAGAAAGGGAAAATTATCTTGGGAAAAGTCACGGATGGTAAGAAAATACCGATGCCGGGGGTGACCGTGCGACTGGATAGTGCGACGGTAGGGACGGCCTCGGACGTGAACGGGATGTTCCGCTTGTCGTTGCCGATGGAAAAGGGAACGCTTGTGTTCTCTTTTGTGGGCTACAAGACCAAGAAAGTGAATTTCAGTGCCGCGACGAGGGATACGATTCGGGTGGTTCTGGAGGAAGATGTGTCGGATCTGGACGAGGTGACGGTGGTTGCCTACGGTTCCCAGAAACGGAGATTGATGACAAGTGCCGTTTCCTCGATCAAGGGGAGCGAGATTCAGGAATTGCCGACGCATAGTCTGGAGAGTTTGTTGCAGGGACGGATGGCAGGAGTGGAGGTGAATAATCTCTCCGGCGCTCCCGGTGGTGGCGGGTCTATCGTGGCTATTCGTGGCTACACGAGTATCGGGGCAAAGGGAGAGGGTGAGGATCGGGAATACGGAACTCCTTTGTACGTGGTTGACGGAGTGCCTATTCAATCCTTTACGTCATCGGTTACCGGGGCTAACACGATTGCCGATCTTGACCCGGCAATGATCGAGTCGATAGAAGTGTTGAAAGATGCGGCAGCGGCGGCACTTTATGGTTCTCGTGCAGGGAACGGGGTCATACTGATCACGACCAAAAAAGGACGTGTCGGTAAAAGCCAACTTTCGGCAAAATTTTCTTATTCAGCTTCGTGGCTGCCCAAGACACCTGAAGTTACCGGGGGACACGGGGAACGTATGTATGCGCTTAACGCTTTGAAACGTACGGTTGAGCCTTATTATGATGTGAAAACCAAAGAATGGAAGGTGCCGACTTCTTACGAGGAGGTGTACAATCTGGTGGGGAAAGATATGGGACCGGTCTATAATTATTTTTGGGGTGGTAGAGATAAGATTGCTCCGGAGGTTCCTTATTTGCAAGATAGTTTGAATCCATTCTTTAATAATTCCACGGATTGGTGGCGGTATATGTACCGTACGGCTAAGGTGATAAATGCAAATTTACAGATGTCCGGGGGAAACGAGGCTATGCAATATATCGTGGGTGTTGGTTATTTTAAAGAGGAAGGGATTATCATCAGCTCTGATTTTCAACGGGCCACGTTATCCGCTAATATTTCATCTAAGCCGATGAGACATTTGAAGATGGATTTTATGAGTACTTTCACGTATAGCGACCGTAGTAGAGGGGAGGCAGAAAGAGGACTGAGTTCCAAGATACAAGGAATATCGGTTGATCCGAACCGGACTTCTTCGCTATTGCCGGGGGATAGTTACGTGAAGGAGTACATGATGGAAGATTTGAATTCCAAGATTGAGAAGAATAACAGTTACACGGCACGTTTGAATCTAAAACTGGATTATGAATTTATTCGTGATTTGCATTTGTCTGTTTCCGGTTCTCTTGATTTTAATCAACAGAATTTGAATAAATTTACTCCCAGTACGTTAGATCGGCAGAATCACTTTTCAAAATCGGAAGGTGATATTTCACGAAGCATTATGATGCTGAATGAGAATTTGTTGAATTATAAATTCAAGATAAAACATGATCACCAATTCGGTGTCTTGCTTGGGCTTTCTTTCGAAAAAGACCAAAAGTTCAATAATAGCGGATCCGGGTTGAAAGGGCCGAATGATTATGTGCATTACGTGGGAAAAGGTTGGGGAGGTGCTTCTAATATCGTGTATTCCGGAGGGTATGCTAAGGGGGCGTATACTTATGGCTCTTCTTTGACTGAAGAGACCATGTGTAGTTATTTCGGTCGGTTGTCTTATAATTATAAGGAGAAATATATTTTGGAAGGTACGATTCGGCGGGACGGATCCTCTGTCTTTGGAGAAAAGGTGCGTTGGGCAACATTCCCGTCCGTGTCTGCGGGGTGGGCATTTTCAGAAGAACCTTTTATGAAACGTTTTTATTGGTTGAGTTTCGGTAAACTTCGCGGTAGTTGGGGAACCTCCGGGCAAAAATTTTCCCAACCTTATTTGGCGCAAGGGCTGTTTTCGGCTTACGCGTATACTTTTCTCGGGCAATACGGTATGACCGCAAATAAGAAAGGCGGGCTGATTAACCGGAAGTTGTCTTGGGAATCAACCGACCAGTATAATTTAGGGTTGGATTTGGACTTGATGGACTATCGTTTTAAAGTGGTTCTCGATTACTACTATCGTTACACGAAGGATCAGTTGAATCAGGTTGATTTGCCGGGTGATACTTATTTGTTCGATATGCAATGGCAGAATGTACTGGAAACTTCTAACGAGGGGATCGAGCTGGAGTTGCAGGCTAATATTTTGCGCGAGACTGCCGTGAAATGGCGGATGAAGTTGACAGCATCCCGTAACTGGAGTCGTTTCGAGAAGAGTTACACGGGTATGGATTATAAAGAACAGGTTATCGGGAAGCCGTTATATCAAATGCGGGCCTACAAGACTGACGGTTTTTATAATACTATGGATGAAGTTCCTTATATTTACTTGGCGAGTGGGGTGAAACAACCTTTGTATGACATGGGAATAAATGAAGGAATCTTTTATCCGGGGACTCGTCGAATTCTGGATCTAAACGGTGACGGGCAGATTACGGAGGATGACCAGTACTTTGCATCCAGCCCGCTGCCACAAATGCACGGGGGAATCTTTTGTGATTTACGATGGAAGGATTTTGATTTAAGCATGGCATTTAATTATTCGTTAGGCAGACATATATTGCGGGTATACGATGATTATAGTTTGCAGCCGTGGGAAACTCCTGAAAACTCTATCCGGGTGGACTTACGTAAGGTTCATGCGTGGGAGAATGAGAATACAAAGAATCCGAAATATCCCCGTTTGCAATCTTATAAGAATAATGGAGACCAATTTGTCGGGCTTTATGATAGTGATATCGAAAATATACATTTGTTGCGATTGAAACAGTTGACTTTAGGATATAATTTGAATGAGAATGTATCGAAAAAATTCGGGTTGTCGAGTGCTCGAATTTACGTGACGGCTGAGAATCTATTTTTACTATCCAATTATTCAGGATTGGATCCGGAGATCGTGAGTATTTTTGACGGAATTGATGCATTGGGATCTTATCCGCTACCGCGTAAGTTTACGATCGGGTTGAGTGTTAATTTCTAATACAAAGAGTTATGAAGAAGATATGGATGTATTTATTTTTTCTACCATTGTTCGCTTGCGATGATTTTTTGACAGTAGAGTCGGAGAATGACGTGACTTATTATAGTTATTTCAAGACGGAACAGGATGTGGAAGCTGTTATTACGACTATGATGGCGATGGAAATTGATATGTGGGGATCTGTTATGAACGTCGATGTATTTGATATTGCAGCGTTACCATGTGATGAATATTGGAATGAAGACCAAAGGAATTTGGCCTTGACAGCATTCTCGATCATGGAAGGCGTGTCTTGGGGAGGTTATTATTCGATCATTGGACATGCTGATTTGTTAATTGATAATAGTTTCCGCTTTGGAGGAATGACAGAAGAGCGGAAAGAATTCTGGTTGGCTCAGGCTAATTTTATAAAAGCACTTTGTTATTTTAATATTGCCCGTAACTGGGGAGATGCCCCGATTCCGCCTAATTCCACGGCTACCGAACCTTTAGCGAAGAGTCCCGTGAAAGAGGTGTTGGGAAAAGCGATTGAATGTGCCGAGAAAGCGTTGGTTTTGCCAACGCATGAAAAGTTGGTCGATTCGTATGGTAACAAGTTAACCTCAAAGCAATATGCCAGCTTGGGAACGGTGAAAACATTACTGGCTAATATATATGCTTGGATGGGAGGACTTTACGGTGAGGAAAGTTATTGGGAGAAGGCAGAAAGGTATGCTTCGGATGTGATTGATGGTAAATGCGGCTTTTATAAACTAGAACCAACGATCGCCTTGTTGTTAGAGCGTACGCTTGGAAGGGTACGAGAGAGTGACGAAACCATTTTTTCAATAGAGGTTTCTGATAAAGATATGGATTATATGCAAATAGGATGGCTACAATATCTTTATCCGGGGATTTTATTGTGTACTTACCCGGAATTTGATTCTAGCCCGGAGCTTGCGGAAACAGGTTTTCCCCGTTATTTGGCGGCACGAATCTCGGTTGAAACCGTGGAAAATATGTTCCCGGAAGAGGATGATGCACGTAAAGAGTTATATTGGTATGATTTGGGAAATGTATTTTGGTGGAAAATTACGAAACGTGACGATGATGGTAATCCGATTGATTCTGTTAAAGTCATCTCCGATTACGCTTACTTTTATAAATGGCATGATGTGATTCGCTCTAAAATAGAAGGTGATCAAGGAGCTGTTCAAAATGTGGAAGGGAATAAGGTGATTTGGAGACTGGCAGACTTGAAATTATTGAGAGCGGAGAGCCGGGCCCGTTTGGGGCTGTCGACAGCCGTGGAAGATTTGAATGATGTGCGAGAACGATCCGGATTGGGGCCATATGCCGGATCGACAGATAGCGAGGATTTGCGTCGGGAGATATTTAACGAGCGTGACCGGGAGCTGTTCGGTGAAGGGCAACGGTATTTTGATATTATTCGTAACGGGTATTTAGACCGGCTTTCGGAAGCTTATCAGCAACTCACAGCTAAGGATATTGAAAATGGCGCTTTGTATAGGCCTGTTGCTCAACGGTCTTTTAATAATAATGAATTGATGACACAAAATAAATATTGGTTATGGAGAAGGTAAATGTATTTTTCAGGTGTTTGGTCGTGGCCACTCTTGTTGTTCTGGGTGCCTGTACGGATTACCAATATGTTGATACCGGTTTGGCAAACGGTAAGCATGATTGTACCGTGTGGGAATATTTGCATAGTCAGCCAGATGATTGGGATTCCACGATTATTATGATCGAACACGCCGGGATGAAAGAGTATTTTGATGGCTCAAGGCAGAATGAACAAATTACTTTTTTCGGGATTACAAATTTAAGTATATTGGCATATATGCTTGATTATAAGGAGGCACATCCGACAAAACCGTGGAAGATGGTACGGGATATTCCGGTAGAGACCTGTCGTCACATACTGAAACGACTTATTATCCCTCAACGCTTGGTGGTTGAGGATATTCCGAGAGGACGTTTGGAGGCGATTCGGGGTGGTTATACTGAAGTAGAAGGAAGAGTTTGTAAGACGCTTGAGGGAGAGATGTTCGTCTATACTTACCGGGAGGATTATAATTATATCCCGGAAAAGGGAGAGATTGGTTTGTATATCTATCTACATGGCTCCGGTAATAGTGATGCCAACCGAAGTGTGTCAACCGATATTCAAATGAATAACGGGGTGGTACACGCCTTGAGTTATGGTTTTAGTCTAAAAGGATTATAAAGTGTATATGATGAGAACAATATATTTATTGATAGCTTTTGCTGGTTTGTGCATGACTAGTTGTCAAGAGGTTACAATCGGTTATTTGAAAACGGAACATGCCAAGTATTCTATTGATACGTTATATGTTGGCGAAAGAAGTATTCTTGAACAGATTGAGGCAATGGAATTACAGTACCCGCCGGAGTTGAAAGAGATGGCTTTGGCGTATCGTGAATTGAACGTCTTGGAGGAGGAAATGGATGGTATATATGCGGAGAGTGATGCTTTGGAGGAGGAACTGGCATCTTTGGACGAAGAGACTGATGCGGGGCGGATGGAAGAGATATATACCCGGTTGGGTGAGATTGATGAATGGTTCTATCATTATGATGAGTTGGATGGTATTTACGGTAATGGCATGGACGTGTTTTGGGATGAAGGATACGATGACATTGATCCGATATGTGATGAATATATTGGGTTAATAACTAAGATTGAAGATGCTATTCCTTGGTCAACTTCTACGATCGAGGGTGTTCTGGGAACACAACCTATTATGTATTCGATTGCAGATGTAACTTCGACAGATGGTAATGCAGACCTTTTTAAAGAAGAACTTGTGATGCAAGGAGGTGGGCGAATGCAACTTCCGTTTGCCTGTAAAGCTCCCAAAGGAACCTATCGTATTGCAATTATTATAGAAAACGAGGGGTATTCCCATCGTTTGGATAATGTGTTTACGTTTATAATAGATTAACTCACCGTATTTCGATGTGGTGTGGACTGCCTAATTCCAAACTTGGTTAGGCAGTCCTTCTTCTTGTATAGAAGGCTGTTTGCTTCACAATACGGAAATGAAATCGAGTGTGAAAGAAAATAATTTGAAATAAATTTGCAAAAACGCTTGAATATCCGAAATAAAGCGTACCTTTGTCTCAGATTGAATTGAATCATTTGTATTTAAATCTCTTTCCTAGCATGTATTTGTATCGTTAAGTAGACTTTCTATCATTGTCCAATCTCAATCGTTTTTATTAATTAATCAAAAATTGTACTTGATGAACATTTACATTTCAAATTTAAGCTATGGCGTTGATGACGCAGATTTAAACACGTTGTTTGCTGAATACGGTGAAGTTACTTCAGCTAAAGTTATTATGGACCGGGAAACTGGTAGATCAAGAGGATTCGGTTTTGTTGAGATTGCTGACGAGGCAATGGGACAAAAAGCAATCGATGAATTGAACGGTGCTGAATATGACGGTAAGGTAATTAACGTTAACGTGGCTAAACCGAGAGAAGAAAGATCAAACGGTGGAGGTCGCGGAGGATATAACAGAGGTGGCGGAAGTCGCGGAGGTTATAATTCAAACAGAAGATATTAAGATATTATATATTCTGAAGGAAAGAGGCTTGGAAACGAGCCTCTTTTTTCGTTGTTAAATATTTAATATCCAGAATAATAAACCAGTCGGAAGGTAATCTGCCAGTTCTTGGCGGAGTTTTTTCAAGGCAACTTCGATGTGTTTCTCTGCCGTGCGGGGAGAGATTTCCAATTCTTCGGCAATTTGGGCGATACTTTTACCATCGAAACGATTCATAATGAAAATCTTTTGGCATTGAGGGGGAAGTTGACGGATTGCCTTTTCAATATGTTCCCGAAGTTCTGATTCCACGTAATATTCCCAAGTGAGTAATCCGGTAATGTCCCCTTTTTGTAAAAGTTGCTCTTGGTACTCGTTGCGTACCTTTAATTGTTCCAAGTGATTCAGGCAACGGTTGCGGACGGATGAGAAGAGGTAGGCTTTCGCAGATTCCATGAGAAGAGAGTTCCTTTTTTCCCATAACGAAATGAAGACATCGTGAACGATATCTTCCGACACTTCTGTTTGGTTCGTGAATCGGTTGGCATACACGATTAATCCCGAGTAATATTGATTAAATAGAGATTCGAACGTGTTTCTATCTATGTTTATCATACCTCTGTTTCCAACATCTTGAAACAAATTTAGAATTAATATTTTGATATTAGGATAATAAAAATGTAATTTTTTTGAAAATGACTACGTATATTTTTCACTTGAGCTGTCTTGGTTATATAAAGCGTAGAAAAGTATGGATGAAAAAGATAAAATAGAGAAAGAAAGTGCAGGATGTGACAAGGCTCGATTGGACGAGGCTTTGGATATTTTTGTACAGATGAGAGCTGTGGATAAGGCAAAAGGATTCCAGAGGATTGTTGAACCCGTGAATAGAGGAGTACGGCGTCATCGCTTGATTGTACTTGGGCGATGGGTTGCAGTGATTGTTTTGGTTATGACGGTGGGTTTGTTTTGGATGGTTCGAGATCATGCTACATCGTCTATACCGGTGATGCAGACACAAGAAATTACGCCGGGGGGGATGAAGGCAAAGCTTATTTTGGCGACAGGGGAAAATGTGCTTTTGGATACGTTAGTGTTGGATACGATGACGATTCGGGAGGCTGGCGTCATGATCCAGAAGAGCGGGGGGGTGTTGACTTATGAAAATTCGGGAAAAAAAGATGAACGCCCGGTGAAGATTACATATAATACTTTGGACGTTCCCCGGGGAGGGGAGTATGATGTCGTGTTGGAAGACGGGACGCGGGTGTGGTTGAATGCGGATTCCCGATTGAAGTACCCGGTTGTTTTTCCCGGTAATGAACGTCGGGTAATCTTGGAAGGAGAGGCTTATTTTGAAGTGGCAAGAGATACGAGTCGTCCTTTTTTGGTGGAAACGGGAATACAAGCGTTGAGGGTGTTAGGAACGGCATTTAACGTGTGTGCTTATCCGGATGAACCGGATATTTACACGACCTTAGTACATGGAAGTGTAGCTGTTTCTGTTGGAAAACAAGAAAATGGACGGATACTTGTACCCGGAGAACAGGCTATCTGTCACGTAAATAAGGGGGATTTTGTAATAAAAAAAGTGGATGTGCAACAGGTTGTAGCTTGGAAAAAAGGACTATTCGTGTTTGAAAATCAGAATTTAGAACAAATTATGTTGAAACTGGCTCGCTGGTATAACGTGACAATATTTTTCCAGAATGAAGCTGCTAAAACGATAGAGTTTAAAGGAAATTTGCCCAAGTATAGTAATTTCAGATCCGTATTACAGGTGATAGAAAAGAGTAGTAACGTGAAATTTGAAGTGAAAGGAGAAACAGTTATCGTGAGTATATAAAAAAATCGGGGGAATTTGACAGCTTCCCCCAAGATTTGAAAACATCTGTTGACAGCAGATGTAATGTTAAATAAAATCATAAACAAAGTTATGAAAAAAAAGATCGGATGTGAACATTTTCCGGAAGGAAAATGGCGAAAAATTTTATTAATTATGAAGTTGAAGCTTTTTATTTTGTTATGTTGCATTCACACGTTAAGTGCCACGACTTATTCTCAGGATCAGAAGCTGGATGTGAAGTTCGAGAATGAATTGATCGTATCGGTGCTTGATTACTTGAAGATGCAAACGGGGTATCAGTTCTTTTTCCAGAAAGGTATTGTGTCGGAGACGGAGAAAATCACGGTGGATTTAAAGAATGCTACCTTGAATGAAGTGTTGGATAAAGTGCTTAAGGATCATGGGTATTCATACGAGGTGCTGGATGGAGTGATCATTGTTCGTCGAATGGTGGAACAGAAACAGGCGAAGAAAACGCTAGTCGGTATTGTTACAGACCAGAAAAAAGTTCCGATGCCGGGGGTTACCGTGAAGATTTCCGGAACGAGTGTTGGTACTGCTACAAATGTCAATGGACAATTTTCTTTAACTTTACCCATGGAGAAAGGAGCCTTGGAATTTTCGTTTGTCGGGTATAAATCTCAGAAAGTGAATTTTACCGGATTAACGAAAGATACTCTTCGTGTGGTGATGGAGGAAGATATTCAGGCATTGGACGAGGCGGTAGTCGTGGCTTACGGGACAACCACGCGCAGAAAGGCGACGGGAGCTGTATCCGTTGTGAAGGCGGAGGAATTTAAGGGGATACCTTCGGCTAATATTGCGAATTTGTTGCAAGGACGTGTTGCAGGTATGGATATCGTTAATTTGTCCGGCGCACCGGGTGGGGGCGATATGGCAATCACGGTTAGGGGATATAATTCCATGGACGTGGAGGCAGGACGTCGATTTTCGAATCCCTTATGGGTAGTAGATGGAGTTCCGTTGAATTCGTTTACCTCGCCGGTCACGGGGACGAATTTGTTGTCGGATTTGAACCCGGATATGATCGAATCTATTCAAATTCTGAAAGATGCGTCTTCTGCGGCAATATACGGTTCCCGGGCGGCTAACGGGGTAATTATTGTCACGACGAAGAAAGGACGTCAGAATCAGGATGCTAAATTTTCCGTTAATTTTTCGGAGAGTTGGAGCGTTCTCCCGGAATTTCCGGCCGTGACAACGGGACGGGCCGAACGATTGATGCGTTTACGGATGTTGCAGAATGATTATGCTGCTTACCTTGATACGAAAACAAATAGTTATAAATATCCTGAGAATTTGCAGGAGCAATACGAAAATCCTCGTGGGAAGATTAATGGTTTTTGGTATCCGGATCGGAATAATTTACCGACGGGGAATGGAACGAGTTTTCAAGATAGTTTGAATTCATTTTATAATAATTCAACCAATTTCTTCCCTATTTATTTTGAAACAGGAAAAGTAACGAATGCTAATATTCAGGCCTACGGGGGAAGTGAGAGGGTGTCCTATGGTCTCGGATTGGGATATTATAATGAATCCGGGGTGTTTAAAGGAACCGGTTTCAAGCGTTTTGATTTGAATTCCAATATGACTGTGATTCCGGTAAAGAGATTGAATGTTGATTTACGTTTTAATGCGTCTTTGGCCCAGAAGAAACGGGCTAGTTCCAGTATGGATGGAGCGATGAGGTATAGTGGTGCGGTCGTGCCGGTTGAGACAATACCGGGAGATCCGTATAGTTTGTCAACTTTGCTACCCGGAGAGAATTCTGTCGTGTGGGATGAAGTTCTAAAGGCCTACGAGGGAACACGGGAAAATAATCGGGCTATTCGTTTAAGGGCAAATTTCCGGTTGGGATATGACATTATTGAGGGGTTGAATATTTCAACTTCTTTGGCTGTGGATTATGCAATTAACCGGAGAAATTATTTTGCCCCTTCTTATCTCGCTAGTGATAATAATTCAATCACGATAGGAGAAACCGGAATCAATTTGATGGTTTTGAACGAGAATTTGTTGTCTTATAAAAAGACAATACGTGAAGACCATACATTGGATTTCTTGGCAGGGTTCTCTTATCAATATGATCAGGAAGAATATAACGGGGGATCAGCACAAAGATCTCCTAGTGATAAGATATATTACGCTCCACAAGGAATGCCGGATTTGGGGACTGTAACATGGGAGAATTACACGGAGACCAAGGCATTGAAGAATTACACGTCCGATATGCAGGAAAAATCATTAATATCTTATTTCGCTCGTTTGGAGTATGGCTTTAAGGAGAAATACCTTTTTTCAGCTAGTTTCCGTCGGGATGGTAGTTCCACTTTTGGAAGGGATAATCGTTGGGGAACATTCCCTTCGGTTGCTGCAGCTTGGAGTTTTTCAGAGGAAAATTTTGTCAAGGATAATCTCGGCTGGCTATCATTCGGTAAATTTCGTGTGAGTTGGGGACGTTCCGGAATGCATTTTTCGAATAATTATTTGGCCTTGGGAATTATGCAAGTGGGAGGTTCGTCCTATTTGGGCAATAGTATTCTTGAGCCGGAATGGTCTGAGGGACTTTATAATGACGAGCTATCATGGGAAGAAACCGATCAGTATGATTTCGGTTTGGATGTAGATATGTTTGAACATCGTTTAGGAATCACGTTGGATTATTATTACCGCTACACAGATAAGTTGTTGAATAAAGTGGATTTACCCGGACGGGGGCGAACCACGGGTTATCGTAAACAATGGCGTAACGTGGCGGCTGTATCGAATGAGGGGATCGAGATGATGGTGAAATACGAGATATTTCGTAAAAAGGATTTGTTTTGGAAAGTTTCCGTGAATATGGCTCGGAATTGGAATCGTTTTGAAAAATCATACACGGGTGTTGACATTAACGGGCTGATAATAGGGAAATCGTTGAATGGGATTTATGCCTTAAAGACTGATGGTTACGTGGATTACCAGAGTGATGTTCCCGTTTATTTTAATCAGAGGGGGGTGAAAGTGCCCATGTCTCCCCGGACGAATACGACAGCGTATTATAAACCGGGTGATTATCGGTTTGTTGATGTCAACGGGGATCGAAAGATCACCACGGATGATGCCGTGTATTGTGGAAGTACCCTTCCCGAATTGACGGGGGGCATAGTGAGTGAGCTACGTTGGAAAAATTTTGACGTGAATCTATTGATGAGTTTCCAATTGGGGCGCCATATGCTGGATGATACGAAAACACGAGCCCTATCGTCAATGAGTTATTTACAATATAATGCCTTGGTGATGGATTTGAATGAAGTTTCTTTTTGGGAAAAGCCGGGTGATAACACGGATTACCCCTTGTATCAAATGGATAATTTTTCATATCAGTTCTATGGGGCAAACGTGGATCGCCATGTGGAGAAAGTGAATTGGTTGAAAATAAAAACATTGACAGTAGGATACTCTCTCCCGGAAAAGTGGATCAAAAAGGCAGGATTGAGTGAGTTGAGAGTATTTGCTAGTGGGGAGAACTTGTACACGTTTACAAATTATTCTGGTGTGGAACCGGAGGTCGTGGATATTCGGAATGGTATAGATTCGGGGAATGCTTATCCTTTGGCTCGTAAATTGACGTTGGGTTTAACATTGAAATTTTAGGTGATGAGAAAATTGTATATATTGTTAATTATAGCTTTTTTAGCTGGTGCTTGTGAAGACTGGATCGAAATGACCCCGGAGAATTCAGTTACTTTTGATAATGCTTTTGAAACGGAAAAAGACGTGGAATCGGCATTGTTTGCGACGGAACAGAATGTTCGTTTTGAATTAACAACATGGGGATGTTGGCAACCTTGGATGAGAGGCGAGTTTTCTGATTATCGCTCTGTTACTTCCAGAGATTTGTTGACGGATCCGAATTTAATGTATTATACTCAATCGTGGAGTGCTAATTATCGGGTCATTGTTTCTGCAAACGTGGCTTTACCTTATCTTGATCAAGTGAAGATGAAAGATGAAAGACGTGATTTTTACAGGGGAGAGATTGCTTTTTTCAAAGCGTTTGCATACCTCGATCTGATTCGTCGTTTTGGGGATTGTGTTTTACTAAAAGATGAGGTTGTGTTGGATCCTATTGGGAAAACGACGTGGCCTAAAGTGGCCGATTATGCGATAGAACAGGCAAAGGAGGCTGTACGGCTTTTGCCGGAATGGAATGAATTACAGGAGACTAGTGGTAGTGTCGTCACTCATCGTGCTAGACCCTGCAAGGGGGCAGCGAATGCTTTGTTAGCTCATTTGTGTGCATGGAAGGCCGGGTGTAAATATATGGCGCTCCCGGAAGATCGGGATTATGATGAACAGGAATTGTGGGATATGGCTGAGAAAGCTTGTTCGGCAATTATTGGTAGAAAGGATATATATGATTTGGAAGCTACTCCGGAAGATGTGTGTAAAAAAACTTTTGTTGATGGGGGAAAGGAATGTGTATTTGAAAGTGTTTGCAGGGGATTTTGGAACGAATTTTCCGGTATGGTAGAGCAAAATGAAATGACTTTGGGATATTATTTTGAATCCTATCCGGCAGTGGCTGGAAAGAAAATTGCAGATGTAAAGTCAACGACTTACCGGATATTGAATTCCACGGTTCGGGAGATGTTTTCAGAGTATCATGTAGGGGACGAAAAAATGGTAGATTTAAGACGGTATGCTTGGTTTTATAATTTTGACGAGATGGCTGCCGAAGACGAGAAGATAACCGGTGGATATGCTTATCCTTTCAAGTGGAGGGAGAGTCGGGTTTACACGGAAGGTAGTATGGCAGGACGTTTTATTAATTTTGATTGTAATAAGATTTGGTGGCGATTGGCTGATATTTATTTATTACGGGCTGAGTGTCGGGTTCGGTTGAATGACAGGACAGGAGCTATTGCGGATTTGAATGCGATTCGGGATAGGGCGAAAGCAAAACGTTATGAAGAAACAGAATATAACGGGGATTTGCGTTATGCTATCTTTAAAGAGCGCGAAAAAGAATTGTTGATGGAGGGTACTCGTTATTGTGACGTATTGCGCAATGAATATTACAAGACGGAGTTATATGGGAATTTCCGTAATGTGTCAGATCAAGATGTCGTTGATGGGGTGTTCTTTAATGCGCTGGAGGATTACGTGTTTCAGGATAATCCATTGATGCGTCAGAATGCTTATTGGTTAAAGAGTAAATAAATAGTTCAAGAAAATGAATATGAAAAATATAGGATTATTATTACTGTTCGTAAGTTTATTGTGTAGTTGCGATACGAAACAGGATTGGTATGATTCCGGGATATGTTCTCCTTATCATGATTGTAGTATTATGGAATATTTGCGAGGTGATACGGCTAATTGGAAGTTAACGGTTGAGTTGATTGAACGAGCTGAATTGACGGATCTTTTCGAGGGAAATGATCCGAATTATAAAGAGATCACTTTTTTTGCCCCGCCTTCTTTTACGGTACTTCGATACGTGTGGGATAAGGCCACGGGGAAAGAAGATTATCCTAACGACCAAAGTAAATGGAGACCTCTTACGGAAGAAGAAGGTGCTTACCCGGAACGACTTGTACGTGCGTTGGATAAAAACTGGTGTCGAGAAATGATTTTGCGTCATGTTGTGAAAGGAAAACATTTAAAAGAAGAAATCGGTTTCCGAAATATGGATTATGAAATTGATGCTCCGGCGCAGAATGGTGGTACGGACTTCACTTGTGTAAGTGGTAATAAAATTAGGGTATATTTGGAAAAATCAGATTATGGGAGCGTGCCGGATGCGGGGGCTGCCACGATGAGTGTGTATTCATTTACGGTCATGAAGCAAGTTCCGATGTCATCTCCGGATATTCAACCGTTGAACGGAGTGGTGCATGCTTTGAATTACAATTATTTGTTAGGTGAAATTTGAATGTAGTAAAATTGAAAAGTATGAAAGCTGTAATTAATATAGTACTTGTTTTATTGGGGGTATATATTGCTACGAGTAGCTGTCAAGATGTGACTGTTGGATTTTTGCAGGTTGAGGATGCAAGCTATAATACGGATACAATGGTCGTGGTGAATAAAGCTGATTTAGATCCTGATGATGCCCGGATAAAATGGAATCAACCTTGGGTGAGTAACCCGATTGAAGGTGTATATGGAACGGCTCAGATTTACGTGACAATCAAGGCAATTAAAACACAGACGGGTGATGTTGCTAAGATGAAGGAGTATTTAATTGTCTATGGTGATGGGACGTTAGAACTTCCTTTGGAGCATGATATTCCGGAAGGACGTTATCTGATTTCATTGAACTTTAGGAATGAGGGGTATTCTAAAGATGTTGACGATTGTTTCACGGTGATCGTGAAATAGCAGATTATAAAAAATGGATTGATCGGGTTGGGGCAAAGGGCTCTGCCCGATCTTTTTTGTGATATTATTTTAGATTAATTTTTCTATCTGCTTGTTTAAAAATCCGGATTTTTATATAATTCTGGAAGATTTTTCTTAGAACCTTATACAAAGGGCT
>ULVU01028613.1_pt1 | contig 24845 bp, 9 predicted proteins | sample 1959731 | NCBI WGS metagenome assembly ULVU01 (sample SAMEA4835794, study PRJEB28245) | human gut metagenome | biome: gut microbiome; material: fecal sample | place: Denmark | collected 2008 | reverse complement strand
GCGGCGGCGCAGGCGGGCGACTACTACGCCAGCCAGATGACGGACAAAATCCCGGAGCTTTACCAGATGGCCTACAACAAGTACATGAACGACTACAACATGAAGCTCTCTGACCTCGGCGCGGTGCAGGGCGCGGAGCAGAGCGACTACGACAAGTTCCTCAACGAGATGCAGCAGTACAACACCAACCGCGCCTTCGACTATCAGGCGTGGATGGACGAGTACAACCGCATCAACAACGACCTGCAGACGGCGAGCGGGCTGGAGCAGCTGGACTACACCAAGTACCTGAATGACCTGAACCAGTTCAACACCGACCGCAGCTTCAACTATGGGCAGCTGCTGGACGAGGTGAACAACCAGACGGCCAGACGCAGCGAGGCGATGAACAAAGCACTGACGGCGGCGGAGCTGGGCGACAATTCGTTCCTGAACGATATGGGCATCAACACAGACAACAACCCGGCGGACTACGAGCGGCGCTATCAGCTGGCGCAGCTGGCCGCGCAGTACGGCGACTACTCCGGACTGCGGGAGCTGGGCATCAATCCGGACGCGGCGGCACTGAACAAGTTCAACACCACGGCGGCGGGAAAGTCCTCTTCTGGAGGGAGCCGAAGCAGTGGAGGCGGCGGAAACACAATGCCGCAGGAGACCGAGACGACCGGACTGAGCGCGCAGGACATTGCAGCACTGAAGGCGGCCTACGGAACGAACATCGACGCTGACACATGGAACAGCATCCTGCAGAGCAATCCGGGCATCACGGAGGCGATGCTGACGCAGGCGGGATTTACCAAGAGCGGCGGGACTACCGGCGGCGGAAACATCTCCGGCGTGACCGACTACGACAGCGCCATTGCCTACATGAAGGCGGCGGGGGTGGACGGCGGCGTGCGCTCCGGCCTGATGACCAAGAGCGAGTGGAGCCGCAGAAAGGCATCGCTGCAGCAGTACGGCACCGGCGGCACCGAGGTAAAGAACTACAACAGCTACGCGGACTACATCAAAGACTACTGCGAATACGCCGCCAGCAAGTAAGGAGGACACGGTATGGCATCCTTTTCTGAGTGGAGCAACAACAAAATGAGGCAGGCGACCGGCACAGCGAAGACGACCGGCACGCCGCAAAAGGTACAGAGCTTTTCTGCGTGGAGCGATCAGAAGCTGGGCAAGGTAGACACACAGAAGAACCCTGCCAGCGGCAACACAGGCTTCGACCGGAGCGGGAAAACCAGAGACGAGTATGACAGCAGCGTGCGGCAGAACTATGCCGCACGCGCAGCTGCATCTGATAAGCTGACAGAGAGCGAGTACAACCGCTCAACTGCCATGCAGCAGAAGTACGGCAGCTATCAGAACTACCTCGTGGGCGCGACGGCGGATGGGAAATACTATTCGCAGCCGAAGCTGGGCGCGGATATGGAGCGGAAATACAACACCGTGACCACCTATGAGGCGAACGCCAAAAAGAAGGCGGAGGAGCTGCAGAGCGCTAATGAGACGGCGGGCAATCTCTATACGAAGCTGAACGAGCTGAGCGGAAAGCTACCGGAGCTGCAGCAGTACGCGGGCAGCAGCGCTATTGCGTCCGGGATTGTGCAGCAGATGCAGCAGGAATATGCCAGCACGCTGAAACAGTATGAAGACGCGACAAAGGCGGTAGATGCCGCTTATGCCGCCTATGAGCCTGCGTGGAACCGGTACAAGCAGGCGGCGGAGGATTATGAAGCCTACCGCACAGAGCAGCAGAACCTGTTCGACAACTGGAAGAAGACCATCCGAACGGACGAGAACGCCATCAACGCCGACCTGACGGCGGCGCAGAGCAATGTGAAGCGGCTGCAAGAGCAGCAAAAGGCGCTGCAGAAGCAGGCACAGCAGCTGATGAACAAGGTATCTTCCCGGCGTGGCGGGACAAATGAATTGATGCAGTGGAGCCAGCAGGCACAGGCGCTGCAGGCGCAGGCCAAGGCCATGGACAGCCAGATTGCTGAGGCGCAGGGCGCGGCGGATTTGCTGCAGGAGGAGCTGGACTGGAAGAAATATTACCAGTATGCCGACCTGACCAGCGCGGAAGACTTTGGCGAAAAGAGCCAATACAAGAGCACGGCCAACGGAAAGAAGCGCTCCAACCTCGACATTCTGTTTGATAACTACAGTGACGATGCCAGCGGCTGGGATGACCCGCTGTATGAGTACATCAACGGCAACAGCGAGGCGGGTGCATACATCACAAATCAAGCCGGGGCGAACTATGGCGGGGACAGCAACCCGCTGGGCGCTCTGTTCGGCATGGCGACGGAAAACAGATCGGAATCGCAGCAGATGACCGACGAAGAAGTGGCCATCTTCAACTATCTGTACGCCTCGCAGGGCAAGGACGCGGCACACGCCTACTATGACTACCTGACGGGCGATCTGAACTATCGCCAGCGGCAGGAAGAAGAGGCGTACTGGAGAGACTATGCCAAGGAATCACCTGTGGGCAGCAGCGTGTTCAGCGTGCTGACTTCCCCGATGAAGGGACTGAGTTATCTTGCACAGGCGGCGGACTATCTCGGCACCGGAAGCATCGACCAGAATGCGGCGTACAACCGCTTTTCCTACGCCAACAATGCCATTCGCAATCAGGTGGCGGAGACCATTGAACAGAGCGGGAACTGGGGACAGGCGGGCAGCTTCCTGTACCAGACCGGCATGAGTATGGGCGACTTCCTGCTGAATACTGCGATCACGGGCGGATTCGGCGGAGGCGGCGCACTGAGCGAGGGAATGTCTCTTGCCATTATGGGCACCGGCGCGGCGGCGGATGCCACCGTTGCCGCAAAGGATAGAGGACTGACAGATACACAGGCGTTCACGCTGGGAACCATCGCGGGTGCAGCGGAAGTGTTTACAGAGAAGTTCAGCATCGAGGCGCTGCTGAAAGGCAAGTGGGAAGACGGAGCCATCAAATATATCCTGAAGAATGCGTTCACGGAAGGCGCGGAGGAAGTGGGCAGCGACTTCATCAACCTGTTTGCCGACATCCTCGTCGCCAAGGACAAGAGCGAGTGGCAGCAGACCATAGACGCATATATGGCGGAGGGCAAGACGGAGGGCGAAGCCTTCGGTCTTGCAGTGGCGCAGCAGGCGGCGGAGATGGGGCTGGACTTCCTCGGCGGCGCACTATCCGGCGGCACCATGGCCACGGCGGGTGTGGGCATCGGAACGGTGCAGCGAAACGCCGGATACCAGCAGACCGGCAGCACGCTGCGCAAGATGGGCGACGAGATGGTGAACAGCATCATCGAGACGGCGGAGACCCTTGATGAAAACAGCGAGGCATACAAGCTGGGACAAGAGCTGAAGAACAAGCTGAACAAGGGCAAGAAGCTGACGGATACGGAGATCGGCAGACTGTTTGCGGAGACCACCAGAATGCTGGAAGGGACGGAACCGACTGCAGGACAAACCGGAACCGCTCAGGAACAGACGAAAGGCGTGGTGCTGCCGATGGCGGAAGAGACCGGCGGAACGGTACTGCCGACAGCTGAGCAGGCGGAAACGCAGACGCAGCAGCGTGCAACAGAGCAGGAACGCCAAACTGCGCCGCTGAGAGAGACCATGGAGGCGGAGCAGCCGGGTGTTTTGCCGACGGTGGAACAGGCGGAAACGCGGCAGAGAGCTGCGAGAGCCGAGACGGAAACGGAACGCACGGGCATTCTTGCAGGCGTGGACGAGGACACCATCGCCAAGGTACAGCGCATCGCCTTCATCGTGGGGCGCGAGGTGGTGTTCTTCGACGAAGGCGCGGATAGCGCTGGAGGAATGCACAACGGCTACTACAACCCAGCGGACGGGAAAATCTATGTCAACGCACGTAGCCAGAACCCGGTGGCGCAGATCATCAGCCACGAACTGACGCACAGCATCGAGGCAAGCGGAAGCTACAGCGATTTGCAGAAGCTGGTATTGAACCGCATCCGGCAGACCGGCGTAGACCTGCAGGCCATGCGGCAGCAGAAGGCGGAACTGTATGCGCGGCACGGCGAGAACCTGACGGACAATGCGGCCATTGATTCGGAGATCGTGGCGGAGTATGTGGAAAAGTATCTGCTGACCGACGAGCAGAGTATCCGCGCCATGGTGCAACAGAACCGGACGCTGGGACGGCGCATCCTGCAGTTTATCAACGAGCTGCTGGCAAAGCTGGGCAACAGCGACGCGCAGGAGCGGGCGTTCCTGACGAAGGCAAAGAATTATTACCAGAGCGCCCTGCAGGAGACGCAGAGCAGCTTCACCGCAGACATGCAGCAGCGAGCCGCTGCGCAGGCGCAGAACATGGACACGCTGCAGCGGCAGATGGCAAACGGGGAAATCTCTGAAGAGGATGCAGAAGCGGCGTTCAACGACATGTATGACCCGGAGATCGACATGCAGCAGGGGCTGGGCGGATTGCAGCACAGCTATGCCGGGGCGAACGCCAACGGCGCGAACCTTGAAAGCCTGCGGGAAGCGCAGGAGATGCAGCAGGCCGGAGCCGACATGGAGAGCATCCGCAAGGCGACGGGCTGGCACGAAGGCATGGACGGCAAGTGGCGCTTCGAGATCAACGACAGCAGGATGCAGCTGCGCGCCGACGCGGCGGATATTCCCAACTACACCACGCTGGGAGAGCTGGTGGATGCGCCGGAGCTGTTTGAAGCCTATCCGGATATGGCGGATTTGAGCGTGACATTCCACACGCTGGAGGACGGACAGAACGGCGGATACAGCCGGAAGTTTGACAGCATCGAGCTGAGCCGCGACCTGAAGAACAAACCGGAGGCGCTGCTGAACTCCCTCATCCATGAGGCGCAGCACGCCATCCAGAACCGGGAAGGATTTGCCAGCGGGGCAAACCCCGCCTACTGGAACCGGAGAATGGAAAACGGATTTGACAGTAGGACGGCGGAGGAACGGCGCGAGGGCGCACGACTGCAGGAACAGTATGAGCAGATGCGGGAGAGCGACCCGCAGTTCGTTGCGGCTATGGAAGAGCTGAATGCCATGGCACCGAAGGTGCCGCGCGGGAAGGTTGACCTGAACACATGGGAGCAGATCGAGCCAGACCCGCCGGAGTGGGTACGCTACGACGAGCGCAGAGACCAGCTGGAGGAACAGTACGGCGACCGCGTATGGGACTGGTACAGCCTGCGGGACAGCATCGACCGCAACGCGAGGAACGGAGGCCGGATGCCGACCGACCTGTACCGCGACACGGCGGGAGAGATCGAGGCGCGGGACACTGCGAAGCGACGGGAGCTGACGGCGCAGGAGCGCCGGGAGACATCGCCTGACTATGGCAGCGAGGACACGGTATTTGCTGACAGTGGGGATGGCTACGCCATCGGAAAGACCACGGACAACAAGCCGTTCGTGGAGGTGGAACAGGACATCCTTGCGGGCGTGCCGGAGGCAGACTGGGTGAAGACCGTCAAGGAGAACCTGAAGAAAAAGTTCCCCAACGGCATCACCGTGGGGAACAACGAAATTCAGATTGACGGCAGAAGCAGACAGGAGATGACTTTCTCCCGGTACATGCAGTGGCTCTATAACAACGACCCGCAGCTGCACGCGGACAAGCTACGTGCCACGGACAATGCCGACGAAATCCTGCGCGCAACGACGGACTGGGTGAACGAAGGGCTAAACCATCCGCGCAAGGACAGAATCACGGACTTCGCCAGAGGTAATGTGCTGCTGCGAGTGGGCGGAAACGACTACACGGCGGACGTGGTGGTAGGCACGAAGAAAAATGGAAGCATGGCACTGTACGATGTGCTAAACCTGCAGCCGACCTCTTTTACAGAAAAAGAGGCGGATGCAGCAATAAGCACGAACCCGTCACCGGGAGCTGCCAGAAGCACTGCATCCGTCTCTGACGATAGTGTAGCAGAGAAGCTGCCGCCTGTCAAGAAGCGCTTCTCCATCGACGAGCCGGTGGAGCGGACGAAAGACCTGATTGCCGTACACAACAAGGACTGGTCTGTTATTCGTGACGCGGCCTTGAACTGGGGCGGCATCCCATCCCCTTCCGTGGCCATCGTGGACGCGGCGGAGGGGCACACGAAGTACGGAGATACCAGCGTAGTGTTCCCACGTGCCACCATAGACCCGGAGGCAGACCCGCGTAACAAGGTGTACGGTGGCGACGCATGGACACCGACAAAGGACAATGCGCTGGTGGAGCGCGAGGTGAACTACGAGGCGCGGCGGGCGTTCGATGAGAACATCAAGAACCTGTCCAGCCAGTTTGCGGGCGGCGCTTTCCGAGGCAGCGGCACGCTGGGCAAGATCGGATTGGAGAATGAGACCAGATGGGAGCCGGAAGAGATCGCCGACAAGCTGGCGAACCATCCGGAGGTACAGGCGGCATTCCTTCAGAGCGAGGGCAAGAGCCTTGAACCGGTGTACCGTGACAAGCAGTTCGACCGTTTCTTCAGCAACGCGACCATTCAGCGGTACCTCGACGCGGTGGGCGAACAGGAAGTGGCGCGGCTGGCGGTGAAGCTGATGACCGGCGAGCGCCTGACGGCGGAAGAGATGAAACCGGCGGAACAGGCCATCCGGGAGGTCTATGCAGAGGAACACGCCAACTTCCTGAACCGCAGACCGGAATCCAAGGAGAAGCGCATCGACTACTACATGAAGAACAATGTGTTCCCTAACCGGGTGGAGGACTTCATCCGGAGCACGCAGGAGTTCTATGAGAGCGGCGGAAGCGCGGGCGAGATCGACAAGGAAGCCACGGCGGCCAAGATGATGGAGATGATCGCACCGCGCGGAAGCTGGAACGATGCGCTGCGGACGGTGAAAGACTGGGTGCAGCCACAGCTGGAGGGGCTGCTGGGCGAGCGGGGCATCTACAACGGCGAGGATGCAGTGACCGACAGCGGCAGACGCAGCTTTGCACAGACACACTGGGACTACACGGCGGAGAACATCGTGAAGGCCATGAACATGGCGGCAGCCAAGGGCGCGAACATGCACGGCGTGACACCGGAGACACTGGCGGCAACGGCCACGCGGGAATATCGGAACGTGGACGAGATGCACGCGGACGAGGCGAGACTGCGCACGGTAAGCGAGGAGGAGCACGCAAAGGCGCTGCGAGACCTCGGCATCTATCTTGACCGTGTGGTGAACGATCTGATGCTCACCACGATGCACAAGTACGACAACAGCTTCGAGGAGGAGCAAAACCTGAGCGGCATCATCGCAGAAGCGGCCAAGGGGAAGAAAACCGTGGCGGCGGTGAAGGCGGCGTTTCGCAAGGAAGGTTATGCCATATCCGACGGGCACGCCAAGAGCATCCTTGCGCTCATTGACCGCGCAGCCAACATCCCTACGGGATACTACGAGGCGAAGGCGCAGAGAGTAGTCCCCTTCAGCGAGGCGGCGGCCATCATCGCGCCAACCAGCGCACCGGCGGAAGAGATCGCAGCGGTGAAGGCGGCCACGGGCGTGAACATCATACAGTACGAGACCGGCAACGACGAACAGCGGAAGGCGCTGGTGAACGGGCTGGAGGGGGTGAAGTTCTCCATCAGCGAGGACAGTAACGGCAGGCAGCTGACGGAAGCACAGCAAGAGTTCTTCAAGGACAGCAAAGCGGTGGATGGCGAGGGACGGCTGCTGACGCTCTACCATGGAACCGGAACAAAGTTTACGGTCTTCGATAAGGCACACATCGGGGAAAACTTTGCAGACAGAGGCAGTGATCTCGGATTTTACTTTAGCCCATACATTGAGGATGCAACCGGGTATGCACGAGAGGCGACCGGCTACAAGGGCAAGGGGGAAATCATGCAGGTTTATTTGAACCTGAAAAACCCGCTTGTCATTGAGGACGAAGGCTGGGGCAGTGCAATCGGACAGGCAGACATCCGGCACGGAGACCTGAAGCGCTGGGCGCAGGAAGGCGGGCATGACGGTATCATCGTAAAGTCCACTGACATCGAGATGGACGACAACGGAACGCCGGACGCGGTATACATCGCCTTCTCCCCGGAACAGATCAAGAGCGTCACCAACGAAAACCCGACAGACAATCCGGACATCCGGTTCTCTATCAGCGAAGGCGGAGAGTATGACGGAGCGGTCAAACTGAAGGAAAGCACCATTGACACCTACCTGAGAGACTATGCAGCAAAGAGCAGCCCGAAGTATGCGAAGGCGTACATTGCCTACATGACACCGGATGACTTCCTGAACCTGACCACCAGCGAGGGCGGACGGCAGATCGTGGAGCAGCACAGCAAGGAACTGGACGCGGAGAAACTGGGCGAAGCCACAAGGTGGCAGCCTATCCAGCTGAACATCGACCACGAAACCGGAGAGGTACAGGGACATGAGGGGCGGCACCGCGCGGTGGCCATGCGGAATGCAGGCGTGGAACAAATCCCGGTGCTGCTGTTCGATTCCTCCAACAAGTATTCCAAGAGCGAGATCGGAGAGCTGACGCTGACCGGGCAGGACTTCGGTGGCACATGGTCTGACGCGGAGGTGCGGGTGCATAACCTGCTGCCACTGAGCTATGAAAACCGCGATGCGGTGGTGGAGCGTTTCACCATGCCAACTGATGAACGGACGCTGCAATATTCCGTCACAGAGGAGGAAACGGCGGAGGCGACGCTGCCGACGGCGGAGGACGAAGAGAAGAAGAACAGCATCCGTACATCGCTGCCGAAGAAGGCACAGGACTACCTGAAGAGGGCTGAAAACGCCCTTGTTGGGCGCGTAAGCCGCGCGCTGAGCGTGCCGCGCTTTGCGCAGAGGGAATACCTGCAGAAGATCGCGCAGCAGATCAGCGAGGAGTACCTGACCACCGGGCACGTTTCGGAAGAGACGGCGGCGGAGCTGTTTGAGCAGGCATACAGCGAGGGCATTGTGGTGGATGAGGAGTTCTACCAGCAGTATAAGGACATCAAAGATCACCTTCGCACGCAGGCTGTGACCATATCGGAGGAAGACAAGCACGACATTGCGGACTTCAATGACTTCAGAAAGAGCGCCTTCGGGCGGCTGCGCATCGTCAACGAGGGCGGGCTGCCGGTGGATGTGGCGTATCAGGAGCTGCAGGACATGGCACCGGAGCTGTTCCCGGATGATCTGACGCATCCGGCTGACCAGCTGGTGCGCATGTTCGAGGTGGCGCAGAGCATCGAAAAAACAGAGAAATCTCTGAGCGAATACTATGGGCGGGATGCGGAAGAGTTCAAACGGTGGGCAAAGAATGACTTTGATGCTGCCATCGGAGACACCATTGGAGACCTGCGCACTGTGAAACGCTATGCTGACGAGCGTGCGGCAAAGGCAAACGCGGCGGCGGAGACACCGATGACGACGGAACAGGTCACAGAAGCCTACAAGCAGCTGAAGAAGGCACGGTGGGAATCGGAGAAAGCAAAAGCGAAGAACCTGCTGACCGACCACGACAATGTGCAGCTGGGACGGCTGCTGAAGGGCGAGATCGAGCTGGAGCACCTTGACCCGAAGACGGACAATGTGAAGGGCATCACCGCTGTATACGAGGCTACGACGGAGTATGAACGGCTGGTGAAGCTGCTGACGGAGTACAAGCAGAGCCAGCGGGCGAAGCTGCGGGAAGAGGCGGACAAGTTCTTAGAGACGGCAAACGACTGGAAGGACAAGAAAGCTGGTATTCTCTATTCCCGCGAAACGATGGAGCGCAATATCCTTGACATCGTGAAGGACAAGAAGCTGGCGCAGGAGATCATTGCAGAGTATTTCACACCGGTGCACGAGGCGCAGGCAAAGTCCACGCGACTGAAGAACAAAATGCGCGAGCGGGTACAGGCGCTGAACCTGAGCACTAAAGAAACGAAGACCATGCAGAAGGAGGGCAAAATCTCTGAAGCGCACGCCGTGCAGCTGCTGGGCGAAGCGATGGACAACATCCGGATGCTGGAGAACAGCAGAGGGCGCATGGCGGAGCGGGACGGCAAGACGCTGAGCGACTGGCGCGGTATTGTGCAGGAGATGTGGAAGCAGAACCCGCAGCTGGACAAGGCAAAGATCGAGCACGCGGTGGAGGAGTTCCGCAGCATCTACGACGAGCTGTTCCAGCAGATGAACGAGGCCAGAGTACGCAACGGGTACGAGCCGGTGAACTACCGCAGCGGATACTTCCCACATTTCCAGCCGGGTGACGGCGACGGCATCATGGGGCTGTTCGGCAAGGCATTGGGCATTGACACACAAGTGACGGCACTGCCCACCACCATCAACGGACTGACGCACACCTTCCGACCGGGCATCCAGTGGTTCGGCAATGCACAGCAGCGCCTCGGCTTCGACACGGCCTATGACGCGGTGGAGGGCTTCGACCGATACATCGAGGGCGTGGCGGACGTTATCTATCAGACCGACAACATCCAGAAGCTGCGGGCACTGGCGACGCAGGCGCGCTACCGCACCGGCGACGAGGGCATCCGCAAGCAGGTGGACACGGTGTACGCCGACGCGCGGCTGACAGAGGAAGAGAAGCGCAGCAAGATCGACAGCATCTACGAAGACGGGCGGTTTGCGCTGTCGAACTTCGTGGTGGAGCTGGAGGAGTACACCAACCTGCTGGCCAACAAGAAGAGCCGCGCAGACCGCAATATGGAGCAGGCGCTGGGCAGAAACATGTACAACCTTGTGAAGGGACTGGAGAGCCGCGTGGCTGCCAACATGGTGGCCATTAACCCGGCATCGTGGCTGACCAACTTCATCCCGCTGACGCAGGGAGGCGCGATGCTTGACCGTGGGGAACTGCTGCGCGGCATGTGGCAGACGCTGCAGAGCTTCAAAGAAAACGACGGCATTGTGGATGCGTCTGCCTTCCTGACCAACCGTAAGGGCAGCGACCCGCTGGTGCGGACATGGGCACAGAAAGCATCGGCCACCATGTCTTCACCGATGGAGTATATCGACCAGTTTACCGCCGGAAGTCTGGTGCGTGCGCGGTACAACCAGAACCTGAAGCGTGGGATGAGCGAGACTGCCGCCATGACGGAGGCGGACAACTGGACGGCGGGCGTGATGGCTGACCGCAGCAAAGGCTCCACGCCGACACTGTTCAATCGGAGCAATCCGCTGACGAAGGTCTTCACGCAGTTCCAGCTGGAGGTCAACAACCAGCTGAGCTATCTCTTCAAGGATATGCCGCGCGCATACAAGGAGAAGGGGCTGGCGGCGCTGGCAATGGCGCTGTTCAAGTTCTTCCTCGGCGCATGGCTGTACGATGAAGTCTACGAATATTTCATCGGACGCAGACCGGCGCTTGACCCGCTGGGCATCCTGAACGACACCGTGGGCGACATCACCGGATATGAGCTGCCGAACCTTGTGGAGCTGGGCGTAGGTGCTGTGACAGGCGATATGCCGTCTTTTGAGACGGAGAAGAAAAACGTCTACGACACCGTGACCGAAACGCTGGGCGATGTGGCGGAGGAATTGCCGTTCATCGGCGGCGTGCTGGGCGGCGGGCGCGTCCCGATCAGCAGCGCTCTGCCGGATTGGGACAACCTGCTGAAGACTGTGACGAGCGACACATGGAGCACCAAGAAGAAGCTGGCCACGGCGGGCAAAGAACTGATGAACCCGCTGACCTATCTGGCGCTTCCGTTCGGCGGCGGACAGCTGAAGAAGATTTACCAAGGACTGAGCGCCACGATCAAAGGCGGAAGCTATTCGGTGGATGCCGAAGGCAATGATCTGCTGCAGTACCCGGTATACAACGATGACCCGTGGCAGGCTGCACTGAACGCGGGGCAAGCCATGCTGTTCGGGAAAACCTCACTGAAGACCGGAAGAGACTGGGTAGAGAGCGGATTCAAGAGCTTTGGCGCAAAGGAGACTGCCGCCTATCAGGGAATGACAGAGGCTGGCGTGCCGGAAGAAGATGCGTACAACCTGCTGAAGGAACTGCGCGGAACGAAGAAAACGGAGACGGAAAGCAAGGCCGAAGCGGAACGAAGAGTGCTGCAGGCCGCAGACATCTCCGGCGACGGAAAGAGCGTGGTCTATTATGGGCTGATGGCAACCGACAAGGAGCGGGAGCTGATGGACGCACTGGCCGACAGCGACGCAGACATGGGCGCGGTGACGCAGGTGCTGCTGGATGTTAAAAACGCGGGAAGCCTGAAAGGAGTAGAAGCATCCAACGCAAAGCGCACCGCGCTGGCGGAAAGCCCACTGACGGACGACGAGAAGCGGGAGATGTACAGATGCCTATTCGGCGAGAAGCAGGAAGACGGAAGCTACACCACGAGCCGAGACGATGACATTATGGCATTCGAGCAGGCGGGGCTGGACTTTGACACGTTCCTGAAGGTGCAGAACGAGTACACCACCGTCAACGAGAAGTACAGCGGCGCATCAGAGAAGGCGGTGGAGTTCTCCCGCTGGGTGAACAGTCAGAATCTGACCGCAGAGCAGGCGGAAACCGTGCGGGACTGCTTCAAGTATTACAGCCAGATTCCGGCGGAGGCAGCACGGTACGACAGCTTCGTTTCGGCGGGACTGAGTGATGACGCAGCCTATGAGCTGGCAAACAGCCTGAACGCACTGGAGCCGGAGGACGGCAAGGACAGCGTGAGCGGCCTGCAGCGTTACCGCGCAGTGGTGGATGCGGGCTTGAGCACCGAAGAGCAGATGAACGTGCTGGGCGAGATGATGCAGGAGAGCGAGTACAGCAAGCTGCAGACGGGATACAGCTACGGCGTGACACCGGAAGCGTATGTCTCATTCCGGGAGCTGCTGCCGAAGTTCGATTTTGACGGCAACGGCACGTTCAAGCAGGAAGAGGTGGAAGCGGCCATTGATTCTATGGGCGGCGGCGGTAACGGTATCGTGCTGCCGGGAGCAGGCGGCGGGCAGAGCCTGACGGTGACGCAGCAGGCTGCACTGTGGCAGCTGGCAAACAAGAGCTGGAAGCCTGCGAAAAACCCGTACAGCACCAGCGTGGGGCAGAAAGTCTACGATGCGCTGAATGCTGAGACAGAGAGCGGCATCGTGCTGCCGGATGGCACAAGCTACACCGGCGGGCTGGTACTGCCGAAGGGATAAGACAAGAACACCGCCGGGGAGACCCGGCGGTGTTCTGCTTCGTTATCAGCTCAGTATAATTGTCAAAAGCCCATCTTCCCAACAATCAATGCAGGGAGAATAGCCTTTATATTCTGCCAACTCGGTGTTGTATATCCAATACTCGCGCCCTGCAATGTGATGGCAGCCATAGTGGTGATAACGATAGCCTTCTTCCGTGACGATACAGGCACCATTGCGGAAGAAGCACAGCTCATCGTAATAAGCAGACAGGATTGCACTGCGGCCAGCAGCATCTCCGTCGGCATAGCCGGTGCTGTAGCCATCTTTACACCCGGCATCATAGCCGCTTTCATAAGAGGTACTTTCGGCATCTGCATAGCCTTCTTCATAACGGTCGCGATATTGCTCTTCCAACTGAGCCTGTAAGCCATCGACTTCGGCGGACGCACTGCCGCATCGGAGAGCAAGGAGAACCGTTGCACAAACAAGGATAAATATAGCCAGCTGATAGCCGACGACATCGCGGCGGACGGGCTTACGATTTGGCTCAATGGTAACAATATCTTCGGGCTTCTCTTTCGAAACACGCTGCTGAAGGCGATGAATGATGAGGCGCGGCGCGAGATATACACCGAGAAAGTAGACGCAGACTGTCAACAGCCCGGAGCCGATACCGCCGAGGGCAGGAAACACACCGGACATGGAGAGAGCAACAAGCGCGGCGCTGGAAATCAGAAGACCGCAGCCATATACGAGCCATTTCATAGGTATACCTCCAAAAAATATTTTCCGTCTAATCATCTTTTTTATAAGATTAACACGAAGACATGGTAAGTTCAAGCAAGAATATGCAAAAGATGATTATGAGGAGGCGGAGCTGTGCGGCTGTATACACTGGGAGATCGCTTTAATCTATGCGGCGAGCGGGTGCGCGAGGCGCGAATGCGTATGGGCTGGTCACAGGAAGAGCTGGCGGCGAAGCTGCAGCTGGCCGGTCTTCAGCTGGGACAGATGGCCGTGAGCAGAATTGAAACCGGCAAGCGCGTGGTGCCGGACTTTGAGCTGCCGATACTGGCCGAGGTGCTGCGCGTGAGCACGGACTGGCTGCTGGGAAAAGAATAATCCCTCCACCTGCGGGCGGAGGGATTTTGCATATATTGACACCTGCCGTAATCAGCTTTAGAATAAGCGCAAGAAAGCGCAAAGGAGAAACACGGCATGGAGAGAAAGTTCAAGCGGTTCCACCACCTGACCTACACTGACAGACTGAAGATCGAGCAGATGTACAACGGCGGAGCCGGGATTCAGGAGATCGCGGACGCGCTGCGCGTCAACTACACCACCGTGTACCGGGAGCTGAAGCGTCCGGGCGTGATGTACGAACACCTGAACGGCGATTACACCACGGACAAGCGCTACTCCGCCGACATCACGCAACAACAGTATGAATACGGAAAGACCGCCAAGGGCAGACCGATCAAGCTGGGGAATGACTATGCGCTGGCGGACTACATTGAGCGCAAGATCGCTGACGAGGGGCGCAGCCCTGCTGCTGTCCTGATGGACATTGAACTGGAGGGAAAACAGTTTTCCGTGCGCGTGTGCGAGAAGACCATCTACAACTACATCACGAACGGCGTATTTCTGAACATCACCAACAAAGACCTGCCGCTGCATGGAGAGACAAAGCGCGGATACAATCGTGTGCGCTCGGCATCGCGTCCACCGCAGGGCGAGAGCATTGAACACAGGCCGGAGGAAATAAACCAGCGGGAAGAGCCGTTTCACTGGGAGATGGACACGGTGAAGGGCAAGCAAAAGACGAAGAAGTGCGTGCTGACACTGACGGAGAGACTGAGCCGCAACGAGATCACGCTGCCCATGTACGGCGCGACAATGGAGAACGTGGTGGCGGCGCTGAACGGACTGGAACGGAAGTATGGCGCGCTGTTCAGCAAAATCTTCCGCAGCATCACCGTGGACAACGGCAGTGAGTTCTCTGACTGTGAGGGCATGGAGACTTCCATCTTCGGCGGGCAGCGGACGAAGATGTACTACTGCCACCCGTACAGCAGCTATGAGCGCGGCAGCAACGAGAATCTGAACAAGATGTTCCGGCGGCTGTTCCCGAAGGGGACGAACTTTGACGAGGTGCCGGACGAGGAGATCATCGCAGCGGCGGACTGGATGAACAACTACCCACGGGAGATTTTGGGACGAACAACGGCGGCCAGAGTGTTCAATGAACAACTTGCACAAATCACGGCGTGAAAGTCTGGCTATTTTTTAATTGAAAAATCTTGCGATAAGTATTGCATTTTGCAATTTATATTTGGAATCATAATTTCCCTTGCCTTTGTCGGAAGATTGTGCTATATTTTGCTACGAGTAAGGGAAGCGATAAGATCGTTTCGCTTCCTTTGCATATACTGAATATAGATTCCGTTCTCAAAATCTCATATTTTGGCAAAACCGCCGAAAGGCGGCGACGCAAAGCCAGATGGGTCTAACGCCTCTCCGAATGGAGAATACGCTATGACAGCCGGTTGCACACTTACTGATGTATTCGCTTGTCACTGCTCCGTCCGGCTTTGCTGGAACGGGGCTTTTTTCGTGAGGGGGTGGCTGACGATCCGACGAACATTTCGAGCGTTTTGCGCGGAACAGGGAAAGACTGCTTTGCTTGCCCAGTGGGATATTGAGCGAAATTTACCACTCACGCCGGATGATGTGACAGCCGGCAGCCACAAAAAAGCGTGGTGACAGTGCTCTTACGGCCATGTCTGGAAAGCCACCATCTATTCCCGCGCGGGCGTGCAGCAGTGCGGCTGCCCCGTCTGCGCCGGAAGAACCAAGCGCAAAACCAAGTAAACCCAGCCCGCGGAGACGGGCAAAAGATAAAGAAAACTTTAGGAGGTAAAAGTGATGAAACAGCGAATTCTTGCAATATTATTGTCACTGACGATGATATTCACACTGGTTCCGACAGCAATGGCGGAAGGGGATGAAGCGCCTGCGGGCGGCGAGCCCACGCCGGTGGAAACACATGCTGTGAAAACAACAAAAACGGGTGATGTTACTTATAGTGCTGACGATGCAAAAATCGAAAATCTTGTATATACAAGCGGCACGATGACCGTTACGGGCGCAAATGTCACGATTGAGAATGTGACATTTGGCGACAACGCTGCGCTAGTTGTGAATACCACCGGCGATTTCACGCTGACCAACTGCCAATTCGCACCGGATACAGAGTATGGTAAAGATGGGAATGTTGGAGTTCGGACAGCTGTTTATCTGAAGATCGGCGGTACTGCCACTGTCACAAATAATACTTTTGAAGGCGTTGATAATGGCTATTACAATGCAATTGAGTTTGGCATTGGCGATGACCATAGTTTGAAAAATGCAACCATTTCCGGCAATACATTTACAAAGACCATTAAAAATAACTACTTTAACTTCTACAATATGCAAGAAGGAGCAGTGATTAACATCACAAACAATCAGTTCCTTCTTGCAAATAAGTCCAGCAACGGTATTCGTATCAGCAATAACAAAAATGTGAGTGCGACCTTTAATCTGGATTCTAATACCTACACTTATGCAGCAACTTCCGCAGATAGTGAGTATGAGGGCTTGATTCTTCTTCAGGATTATTCTAAAAAGGATGCAGGAACTCAGGACTTCACAAAAATCACTATTAACATTACGAACCTGACCTCTCCTGAAGATGCAAAGCAGATTTTGTATGTCTATGATGACCAAGATGGTATCATTCAGACCAATCAGCCGGTTGTCAAGGGCGACAGCAGCATTGAGAAGTTCTTTGTTGCCAAGGTCGGCGATACCTATTATAAGACCCTCGCCGATGCTGTCGCGGCAGCTAAGAATGACGAGACTGTTACTCTGCTGAAAAATGCCGAGACTACCGTAGAGCTTTCCTTTACCAACAAGGCGATTACGCTTGACCTGAACGGGAAGACGGTCAGCGGTACCTTCACCGACAACTTTTCCGTCATTGAGGCGGGCGAGGATGCTTCCCTGACTGTTCAGGACACCAGTGTTGCCGGCACGGGCAAAATCGCTTCCAATAAGTATGGTATCAGCGCCAGAGATGGCGGTGCCCTCATTGTGAAGAGTGGTACGATTGAGTCTGAGTATGCGCCTCTGTCTGGCAATAACACTGCTGGCGACATGAACTTCACCGTCAACGGCGGTACGCTGACCGCCAAGCATGGCCCGGCTATCTATATGCCCGGCCAGGTGAACCTGAGTATCACTGATGGCGTTCTGAACGGCGGTATCTCTCTCCGTATGGGTCAGGTCAGCATCAGCGGTGGTACGATCAATGCCGCGACGGATGGCCTTGATTCTCCTGCGGAATATTATCATTATTCCGGTAATGCTTGGCTGCCCGACGCTCTGTATGTGTTTGGCGGCACCTATACCAGTGAAAATACCACCTATGGCAACTCCCTGCATTTGAATATCACTGGTGGTACCTTCAATTGCGCGAACGGTCAGGGCAGCGCCGTCGCCATTTATGATCTTGGCAAGGTCGAGCAGGTGATGGAGATTACCATTTCCGACGAGGCCAAGCTCGGAACCAACTCCACTGCCCGCAACGCCTATGATAAGTTGAGCCTGAGTGATATTGGCGTGACCAGCCCCAAGCCTGGCTTTGGTGCACATAGCGGCCAAGTCAGTACCACCATTACTGGCGGTCTGTTCTCCTCCGACCCCAGTGCCTATGTCCCTGCCACTCACCATGTTGAGGACTCCGGTAATGGCAGCTACCCCTTCGCTGTGAAGGAGGGTGCCAAGTCCGACGCTACGATCATCGTTACGGCTGCGACCAATGCGGCTGTGAGCGACACCATCGAGTCCGGAGATAAGGCCAAGATCGAAGCCGTCAAGGACAAGGCCAACGTTGAAGGCATGGCCGCGGCGATCCGCGATGATAAAAAGGCCGCTATCGCCAAGGCTGCCGATGTGACGGATGAGCAGCTTGCTGGTAAGAACATGATCGAGACCGAGATCACCGTCAAGGTTGAGGCTAAGGCTGCTGACCTTGCTAAGGGCAAGCTGACCTTTGAGGCATCTCCCGTTGCCACCGTCAAGGTCAATGGCACTGCAACGGGTACGACGGTTCCCGTCACCAACGATATGCTCAACGGCCAGCCCATCACCGTAAAGCTGCCTCTGCCTGCAGGCTTCACTCCCAAGCAGATCAAGCATATCTCCTCTGACGGCTCTGTTGAATACTTCCTCAAGACTGCAAAGCGCGGCGCCAAGCTGTTCACCGTGGATAGCGACAACTGCGCTGTGTTTACGATCACCAAGTTCAGCACCTTTGAGCTGTCCGGTACGGTCACCTATGTGGAGCCCAGCTACTACTCCGGCAGCAGCTCTGACCCGACCTACTCTGTCACCGTGGACAAGACCGAGAACGGCAGCGTGACCGTCAGCCCGAAGAGCGCCAGCAAGGGCGACACCGTGACCGTCACCGTCAAGCCCGACAGCGGCTACGTCCTCGAGACCCTGACCGTCACCGACAAGAACGGCAATGAGCTGACGCTCAAGGACAAGGGCGATGGCAAGTACACCTTCACCATGCCCACCGGCAAGGTCGAGGTCAAGGCGACCTTCATGGAGGATAACTCCATGCTGAACTTCTTCTACGATGTGCCCAACGGCGCCTACTTCTATGAGGCTGTCAAGTGGGCGGTCGATAAGGGGATCACCAACGGCCTGTCCGACACGATGTTTGGCCCCTACGAGTCCTGCACGCGTGCGCAGATCGTCACCTTCCTGTGGCGCGCCGCCGGCAGCCCCGAGCCGAAGACCGCAAGCAGCTTCACGGATGTTCCCGCGAACGCTTACTATGCCAAGGCGGTTGCCTGGGCAGTCGAGAACGGCATCACGAACGGCATGACTGAGACGACGTTCGCGCCGAATGCGACCTGCACCCGCGGCCAGAGCGTGACGTTCCTGTACCGCGCCCTCAAGGGCACCGCGAGCGGCAGTGCGAACTTCACTGATGTGAAGTCCGACGCGTTCTACGCTGATGCGATTAACTGGGCGGTTGCGAATAACGTGACGAACGGTACTTCCAACACGACGTTCAGCCCCAACGCGGATTGTACACGTGCGGAGATCGTGACGTTCCTGTACAGAGCCTATCAGGGCAAGTAAATCCAACTGAAAAAAGCGGCGGTTCATCAGAACCGCTGCTTTTTTGCGCCGCATTGACAAGCGCTCCCGCCCTCGGTATACTATGACCAAAAGCAAGACGGCAGTCAAAAATGCAGACGAGTTTGAGAGATTAAACTCGAAAAGGGGAGAGCAAATGAAGTATCTTGGAAAGCCTGCGGGCATGTGGGCGCTGTTTGCCGGATCGTTTGAAAAGCACCTGACGGTCGAATTCGACCTGACTGCGGAGCAGGCGAAGGACGTTGCGGCGCGTGCCAAAAAGAGATATCGCGAGATCATCGCGAAGCTGCCGGAATTTGACAAGCGCGACCGCTTCGAAATGAACATCGTCAACTGCGCGATGCTCGCCGCGTTTATCCTGTGCATGCCGCAGCGGCCGAACATCAAAACGCTGACGGACTACTACGCCGCGGCGATGATGACGCCTACGATGAAGGCTTTCTGCCGCGCGAGCGGAAAGAAAAAGTTCACACCCAAGGACATCGAGGGCATGAAGGCGACGGCGAAGCTGCGCGCGGGCGATCGCAACCCCTATTCGTGGAACATGGACTTTTTCGAGTACGAGGACGGCAGCGGCTACGAGGCGCGCTTTATGACCTGCGGCATCTGCACGCTGATGCAGGTGTTGGGGCTCTACGATCTGACGCCCGCGCTGTGCCATCTCGACTACACGATGAGCGACGCGGGCGGCGCGTCGGATTTCGTGCGCGAGTACACGCTCGCCTCCGGCGGCCCCTACTGCGACTGCGGGTATCACAAAAAGCAGTGAAAAAACAAAAAGGATGCGTCTTTCGATGCATCCTTTTTCCTTTATGTAGGGGACTCAATCTTCGTTGTAGGCATCCGAGGCCTTGATGCGCTGGTACATGTCCTGCATCTGGCGGTCGATCTCAGCGATCTTGCCCGCGCATTCGAACATCTCCTCGTTGATGCCCTCGGGCAGCTTCGTTTTGTCGACCTTGTAGCGGATATCGTGCTCAAGGCTCGCCCAGAAGTCCATGGCGATCGTGCGCAGCTGGATCTCCGCCACGACGTATTCCGTCCGGTCGGAGAGGTAGACGGGCACCTTGATGTCCATGTGCAGCGAGCGGTAGCCGTTGTAGTTCGGCGTCTGGATGTAGTCCTGCTTTTTGACGATCTCCACATCCGTCTGCCGCGCCAGCATCTCGCCCACGCGGTAGACATCGTCGATGTAGCTGCAAACAACGCGCACGCCCGCGATGTCGTTGATGTTTTTCCGCGCGGACTCGATCGAGAGCGGCAGGCCGCGCTTGATGAGCTTGGCGACGATGCTCGATTGCGATTTGACGCGCCCGTCGATGTGATGAATGGGATTGCGTGCATAAAGAACATTGAATTCACTGTTGAGAATATTGAATTTCAACGTGAGCTGCCGAACCGCCGCGTCATAGAGATTCTGCATGACAAGAAAGTCATGCGGATCTTCGCAGAGTGCGGCGCCGTTCCCCGTTCGATTCATTCTGAGCCTTCCTTTCCATCGGAAGCGTCAACGCCCGCCCGATGTGCTTTTGTTCCTTTCAGTATAGCAGACGATCACCGCCGCGCCAAGGGGAGAAATGCTGATTTTCCGCAAAAGTCTGCGCGAAAAAAGCAGCGGGCGGGAGAAACTACCAAGCGACGGGCAAAAGAACTTGCAATGCAGCGCAAGCCATTCTATAATTAACCTGAAAGGATATGCACAGCGTTCGGCACTTCCGCTTCGGTGGCAGAGCGAACGCGCGGAAGGTGCAGAAAAGAACAATGGATAAAAAAGGAAAACAGCAATTTCTTCTGGTCGCGTTCGGCGTAGCGCTCTATGCCGCGCTGATGAATCTCAACGAAGTCGCGGCGTTTCTCACGAGGCTCGCTACCCTCTTCACGCCGGTGATCATAGGGTTATTGATGGCGTTTGTCCTCAGTGTGCCGATGCAGGGCATCGCAGGACGTTTGACGCGCCTGATGCCAAAGGCAAAGGAAAAAAACATTGACCTTCTCAGCCTGCTGCTGACGCTTTTGTGCGTGGTCATCGTCGTGGTACTGCTGTGCGTTCTGGCGCTGCCGCAGCTTGCCGCGTCGCTCAAGAGCATCGGCACACTGGTCAGGGAGAACTGGCCGGACTGGGCGCGCCTTCTCTCGGATCACGGCGTGGATACAAGCGAGCTCACCGATCGCATCGCCGCGCTCGATTGGAAAACGGTGCTGGAAAAGGCGCTTACCGGCGCCGGCGCGCTGATCGACTCGGTGGTGGATCTTGCCGGTACCACAGTCTCGGCGGTGGCCAACGTCACCTTTGCCATCGTCATCATGTTTTATGTGCTGCTCGACCGGCGCAGCCTTGCTAAACAGAGCCGCAGACTCCTCTACGCCAACCTGAGCGAGCGAAAGGCCGATCAGGTCTGCCGCATCGCGCGCCTGACGCACACCACCTACGCCCGTTTCCTGTCCGGGCAGTGCGTGGAGGTCGTGATCCTCGGCACGATGATCTTTCTCGCGTTCTCCCTGTGCGGCATTCCCTACGCAGGGCTGACCGCCGCGCTGACGGCGGCCTTCGCCTTTGTTCCCTACATCGGCGCGCTGGCCTCCTGCGCAATCGGCGTACTGCTGACGCTGCTTGCCCAGCCGGAGAAGGCGCTGCTGTGCCTGATCGTCTATCAGGCGGTGCAGTTCACGGAAAATCAGTTCATCTACCCGCATGTGGTTGGCAGCAGCGTGGGGCTTGCGCCGCTGTGGACGCTCCTTGCGGCATTGCTTGGCGGCAAGCTCTTCGGCCTTGTCGGTATTGTGTTTTTCATTCCCCTCACGGCGGTAGTACTCCAGCTCGTACATGAGCACACCGCACAGCAGCTTTCGGAAAAGAAACTCGACCGCGAGGATCTGATCGAATAACAAAAAAGGACGACAGCTATTTTTAGCTGTCGTCCTTTTTTGTGCGGTCACGACTGCGCCATGCGCTCGAGAAGCTGGAAGGCCTCTTCAAGCTTGGGGTCGATGTGGTCGGTCTGCAAAGCCTCGCGCACGCAGCCTTCGATGTGCGCGCGCATGATCTGCTGGTTGGCGCTTTTGAGGAGCGACTGCGTGGCGAGAAGCTGGTTGGAGATGTCCACGCAGTAGCGGTCGTCGTCGATCATCTGCAAAATGCCGTCGAGCTGGCCGCGGGCGATTTTGAGCTTGCGGCGGACGGAATCACGATCGGCTCTCATGGCCTTAGCGGATGGAGACGGCCTGATAGCCCGCCTCATCCACAGCGGCCTTGAGCGCCGCGTCGGTTACGCTGCCGTCCACGCTGACAGTGGCGGACTTGCTCTCGAGATCGACCTTTGCCTCCTTCACGCCGGGGACGGCGGAAAGCGCCTGCTGAACGTGATTCACGCAATGCATGCAGGCCATGCCCTCAATGCTGATGACTTTTTCCATGTTTGTTTCTCCTTTTTCATTACTTGCCATAATTTCCTTGCTTGCTATCTCCACTCCGCGATCCGACGGAGAAGAAACCGTTTTCGGTGCTGCCTCCGTGTGCTTGGCCTTGAACCAGCGCAGGCGCAGCGCATTGCTCACCACAAACACCGAGCTGAAGCTCATCGCGAGCGCGCCGAGCATCGGGTTCATCTTGAGCTGGAAGGCGGGGTAGAACACGCCCGCCGCGATGGGAATGCCGATGGCGTTGTAGAAGAACGCCCAGAAGAGGTTTTCCTTGATGTTGCGGATGACCGCGCGGCTCAACTGCACGGCGGTCGAGACGTCGAGAAGGTCACTGCGCATCAGCACAATATCCGCCGACTCGATAGCGACGTCCGTACCGGCACCGATGGCAATGCCGACGTCTGCGCGCGCAAGGGCGGGCGCGTCGTTGATGCCGTCGCCGACCATGGCAACCTTCTTGCCGCCCTCCTGTAAGCGGCGGATCTCGCGTTCCTTATCCTGCGGCAGCACCTCGGCCACGACGCGGTCCACGCCGACCTGACGGCGGATGGCCTCGGCGGTCTTGGCGTTGTCGCCCGTGAGCATGACGACTTCAATGCCCATGCTCGAGAGCTCGGCGATGGCCTGCGCGCTCGTGGGCTTGACGATGTCGGCCACGGCAATAAGGCCGATGAGCTTGCCGTCGAGAGCGAAGTAGAGCGGCGTCTTGCCGTCCTCAGCCAGCGCTTCGCCTTGTGCGAGCAGCGCGCTGCCCTCAATGTGGTTGGCCTCCATCATGCGGCGGTTGCCGGCAAGGCAGAGCTGGCCCTCGACCTCGCCGCGGATGCCCTGACCGGGGATCTGCTCAAATTTGTCGACGGACAGGAACGTGAGCGATTCCTTCTCCGCCTCGGCCACGATGGCCTCGGAAAGCGGATGCTCGGAGAGCTTTTCGAGCGACGCGGCGACGGAGAGAAGTTTGTCCCTGCCGATGCCGCCGTCGACGACGTCGGTGACGACGGGCTTGCCCTGCGTGATGGTGCCGGTCTTGTCGAGCACGACGGTGTTGACGCTGTGCGTCGTCTCAAGCGCTTCGGCAGACTTGATGAGGATGCCGTTCACCGCGCCGCGGCCCGTGCCGACCATGATGGCCGTCGGCGTGGCGAGACCCAGCGCGCAGGGGCAGCTGATGACGAGAACGGAAATACCAATGGACAGCGCAAATTCCACGCTGTGGCCCGTCAGCAGCCACGCTGCCGTTGCGATGACGGCGATCGTGATGACGACGGGGACGAACACGCCGCTGACCTTATCGGCGAGCTTGGCGATGGGCGCTTTGGAGCTCGTGGCCTCGTCCACAAGGCGTACGATCTGGGAAAGGGCGGTATCGTCGCCGACTTTGGTCGCGCGCATCTTGAAATAGCCGGATTTGTTGATGGTCGCGCCGATGACGCTGTCTCCCGCCTGCTTTTCGACGGGGATGCTCTCGCCCGTCAGCGCGGATTCGTCGACCGAGGACGTTCCCTCGAGCACGACGCCGTCGACGGGGACGCTCTCGCCCGCCTTGACGATCAGCACGTCGCCGAGTTGGACCTCCTCGACGGGGATGACGCTCTCGACGCCGTTGCGCTCGACCGTCGCGGTCTTGGGCGCAAGGTCCATGAGCTTTGTGATGGCATCAGAGGTCTTGCCCTTGGCGCGGGCCTCCATGGTCTTGCCCATGGTGATGAGCGTCAGGATCGTGCCTGCGGACTCGAAGTACAGCTCCATCATATAGGTGTGCACCGTGTCCATGTCCATCTGGCCAAAGCCGATGCCGATCTTATAGATGGCGTAGATGCCGTACACGATGGCGGCGCTGGAGCCCAGTGCGATCAGCGAATCCATGTTCGGCGAGCGCTGCCACAGCGTCTTGAAGCCGACGATATAGTACTGGCGGTTGATATAGACGATGGGCAGCAGCAGCAAAAACTGCGTGAATGCGAACGTCATCGCATTTTCCATGCCGAGGAAGCACGCGGGCAGCGGCCAGCCCATCATGTGGCCCATCGAGAGATAGAACAGCGGGATGGTGAAGATGAGCGAGAGGGCGAGACGTTTTTTCATGTCGCTGTACGCCTTCTGTGCGGCGCTGGCGCCGCCGGTCT
>ULVU01012427.1_pt1 | contig 25373 bp, 18 predicted proteins | sample 1959731 | NCBI WGS metagenome assembly ULVU01 (sample SAMEA4835794, study PRJEB28245) | human gut metagenome | biome: gut microbiome; material: fecal sample | place: Denmark | collected 2008 | reverse complement strand
CGTTACCAGATGGGGGCTGACGTGTTCAACGAGGCTCTTTACAACAAGGTGGAAAATATTTCAAGGAGTGACTTGAACAAGAATCAGGATAAGCGGGCGTTGTACGAGCGTTGGCAAGAAGTGGGGGATATCGTGCATTTCAAGGATATTGCCAGTGCGGCAAGTACCCCGATGTCTTCCCGTTTCGTGCAGACGGAGAACGTGTTGACCTTGGAGTCTCTCTATCTGGGGTACGAGTTTTACAACGGGTGGATCGAGAAACTCGGCTTGAGTAGCCTGAAACTACAATTCTCCATGCGTGACGTGTTCCGGGCATCGACAATCCGGTCGGAGAGAGGTATATCTTATCCTTTTGCCCGGAGTATGGAGGCAGGACTTTCGTTTAATTTTTAAAGATGAATGGTTATGAAATTATGGAATATCATTTGGATCGGGGTTGTACTCGTGTGTGGTGTAGGGTGTTCGAGTTTTCTGGACGTGCAGCCGAAAGACAAGCAATCGGAGAAACAATTATTCGCCACGAGAGGCGGTTTTTATACCGCGGTGAACGGGATATATAACAAGATGGCATCCCCGGCTCTTTACGGGAAGAATCTTTCCTACGAGCTGGTGGACGTGATCTCGAAACGTTACCAGCCTCTTCCGGTGAACACGTACTTGACAGCGTTGAGTACCTTTGCTTACACGGACGAGAACGTGAAAAAAACGTTGGAAAGTACATGGACCACGGCTTACAACACGATTTTGAATTGTAACGTGGTGTTGGAGAATATTGACGAGAGTGAGGGTGTGTTACAGGAACAGGAGTATCGGGTGTTGAAAGGGGAGATGTTGGCGGTACGTGCTTTCCTGCATTTTGATATGTTGCGGTTATTTGGTCCAATCTATAAATTGCATCCGGAGGCGGAGGCTATTCCTTATAATGAATCGTCGAAAGTGGTTGCTTTACCGTTGATGACGGCAGATTCCGTGCTGCATGAAAAGATTTTGCGAGATTTGGATGAGGCAGAGGAGTTACTGGCGGATAGTGACCCGGTAATAGAGAATGGACCGATGGCTTCTCTTGAAAAAGACGAGGAGGTGTATCTACGTTATCGCCAGTTACGAATGAATTATTATGCCGTGTTGGCGTTGAAGGCTAGAGTGTACTTGTATGCGGGGGAACAAGCGAACGCATTGGTTGCGGCTCGGAAACTGTTGGCGGACTCGAAAGTGAATGAACATTTCCCGGCGGTGGACCCGAATAAGTTGTTGGCAAACCAAAGTAATCCCGACCGGGTGTTCTCCACTGAAGTGTTGACCGGGATTTACAAAAAAGACCGGGTGGACATTTATACAAATTATTTCAGTGCCGAGCAAGCGGGGAATAATTACTTGCACCCTAGAAAAGATTTCGTGGGGACGAGTCTTTTCGCAGGAGAGACACAGGATTACCGTTTCCAAACGTGGTGGCAAGTTGCTTCCGGCGTGGGGGAGAGCGGGCATTCTTTGATCAAATACAAGGGGATAGATAAGCCTAGCGGAACAAAGGAATCGGAATATTTCTATGCAGTCTTCATGTCGTTGATTCGGTTGAGCGAGGTGTATTATATTGCGGCAGAATGTGAACCCGTGTTGTCAGACCGGTATGGATGGCTGAACCAGATGCGTACCCGGAGAGGATTACCCGAATTGACGGTTGTTTCGGAGGATGATTTCATGAAGCGCTTGCGTTCGGAATATTTGCGGGAGTTTATCGGAGAGGGACAGATATTTTTCATGTACAAACGGCTGTATATTAATATTAATAGTGACGAGAATGGGTATGATACCAATACGTATGGAGCCAAGGAAGAACGTTATGTGTTACCCTTACCTTCCGGAGAAGTTGATAACCGTTAAATTGTAAGATTATGAAATGGAAAATTATATTGTTTGTTTTAAGCTTGACGCTTGTTTTCAGTGCTTGTGAAAAGCAAGATATTTCGGTCTTTACCACGGATGATAGCGGAATTTATTTCCAACGGGTGACTAGTTATATTTATAATAGTACCACGGAATATTACGGGGATTCGGTGGCTTATTCATTTGCTTCAGAAAAGGCCTCGGTGAAGAGTGTGATGCTTTCTGCGACAATTCGGACGATGGGGAAGGTGGTTGATTACGATCGTCCTTTTAAGGTTGTAGTGGATCAAGAGGGTACGACAGCTATCGAGGGGAAACATTACGAGGTGAATTTGGATACGGTAGTTGTACCTGCGGGAAAAAGTACGGCTTACGTGCGAGTCCGTTTCTTCCGTACGGATGATATGATGGAGAAAGCGGTGCGCTTGGCAATTCGTTTGGAGGATAACGAGTATTTCAAGTGTTATTTCCCGGAGTATAAAAATACGAATGTTTATTCGGCCACGGGGGTGATGATTCACGGGGATGAGTTTGTTTTTTTCGTTGAGCGAGATGTACACGGAGCCGTGGTATTGGTCCATGTTCGGTGATGGTTTCTTTGGGAATTGGACTCCGAAAAAATTTCTTGTTGTTAATTCTGTTTGCGGGTTGAGTGCTGCAGATTGGGATAACGCCGGGTATGCCGGAGCGAAAATTCAGTATGGACGATTCAATTTTTTTACTACTACGGTACAGAAATATTTACAGGAACAGGCCGATGCCGGAACTCCGGAATTGGATTCGGACGGAAGTTATATGCAACTTGCTCCTTCTTACTCGGTTGACTATTCCCGGTATGAATAATATTAAAAACATAAGGTTATGAGAATAAATCCTATTATATTGTTTTTGTTTGTTTTTTCCTTTTGTGGTTGTTTTGACGATAAGGGGAATTACAACTATCACGAGGTGGCGGAAATAACTATTGAGAACATTCCCGAAGTGGTGGAGGTGTTGGGAAATTCCGATCATATCGTTGTGAATCCGAAGGTTATTTCTTCGCTGGAGGGGGAGATTGGCGGGGATAATACTAATTTTGAGTTTAATTACAAGATCGAGAAGAAGTTAGGTGGCGTATTGGTATCCGGGCAACATTGGGTCGATCTGAATCCTTCGGGATCATTGGATTTGGACACGTTGGCAGCTTTTGCGGCAGACACGTATATTGCATGGTTCTCCGTGACGGACAAGCGTTCTGGTGTTCAGACGTCTAAGACATTTGATATAAAAGTGTCTTCTCCGACGTATGAGGGATGGATGGTGCTTTGTGATGAAGGAGAGAATGAGCGTGTTCGGATGGATATGATTTCGGTGATTTCGGCAGAACGGGTGATTCCGGCTTATGATTTGTTGACTTCACTAGGATTACCGGAGTTGAAACATGCGAAGGGGATTGGATTTTATCCCAATCGATTTGCAAGCCCTGCGGATTTGATTTACGTGATGTCTGCAGAAGGAACGTATAAACTAGATCGGGAAACGTTCAAAACGGATGAGTCTTTGGAAATTGGTAATATTGATTTTATTCTGCCATTGGTAAATGAATATGTTGTGTGTTACACGTCAGTAAATAACGCTAGTACGGCAGGTGCTTTGGCTAGCCTTTGCGTGACGGATGCCGGGAATGCTTATGCACAGGTGAGGGATTACGCTGGTCCCGCTTTTGAATACCCGATTAACACGTCGGAACGGGGAAAGGCTCCGGAATATAAGGTGGCTCCTTACGTGGGGGTAAGTATGGCTCGTCCGGGGAATGGAGAGACGGCTTTATTGTATGACACGGATAACAAACGTTTCGTAGGCTGGAAGTACGGTTATGTTGCTGATGCCATGCAAGCTTTGACCCCGGTTGCAGACCCGGAGAACGGTTTGTTTAGTTTCAAGACGGGGATGGAATTGGTGTACATGGAAAGTACCCGGTATTCCGGTGGTTTGGTATATTCTATTTTGCAGGATGCCAGTGGAAAACGTTGTATTTACGGGATCAATATGTCGAATAACGGTTTCGTGCAGGAAGCGAAATACGAGAATTTGAATGCGCCCGATTTTGACAAGGCGACGATCTTTGCATTCCATTCTCAATTCCCTTATATGTTCTATGCCGTGGGGAATAAGGTGTATTTGCATAATTTAGGAACAAACACGACTTACCCGATGAATACTATTGCTTTAGGGGAAAACGAGACGGTTACGATGTTGAAATTTAACCTGTACAGGCAATGTTCGTTGAAGGATTTGAATAACCAGTCTGACGAGTTTATGGCCCGGCAGTATGAGTTGATGGTGGGTTCATACAATACTGCATCACCGGATAACAATGGCGGGAAGCTAGGGTTCTACCCGGTGGATGGGGTGAATAATAGTGTGACGAAAAGGGCGGAATACAGTGGTTTTGCAAAGATAAAGGATGTCGTGTATCGTGAGCGGCGATAACGTGATAGAGAAAAGGTGTTAAAGGTCGTGCTTTAAATGACTACCCCCTCCAACTCCCCCTTGCACAGGGGGAGGGATGATTACCAAGCAGTTTTCCCTCCTGTGTAAGGAGGGGTTAGGGGAGGTAGTTGTTTAAAACATGATTTCTTTTTGATAAACTCTCTTTTCTAATGCGGAGGGCTTCTTTGTTTTGAGATAGTCCGCTACGTTCATAATACAAGGATGTTATTTGTCGTTCCAGTTCTTTATATGACCAGCACCCTCGAATGGTTTCCATTTCATAAAATGCTCTTTTTATTGGGTTGTCAATAGTTGCGATGAGTATTAAGTTGGAATATGTGAGTTTGTTGAAGAGTTTATCTGCGGGAATTATCCATTTTGGGTTATTCGTTAATTCGGCGGATGACAACTGCCGAATAGGTTCTATGAATTCAGTACTTAGTGAATTTTGGATTTGTGATGTAATATATTGTGTAATTGGTTGTTTTAGTTGAGGATAAATAAGATACAGTTGCCTAAATTCACGGAATCTACGTTCGTTCAGTCCTTTGAGTTTCAGGCGTTTTTCTAGCTTTTTCAATAGTTTTTACTCTTTGTTACGCGTGAGATCGGTCTACGGCTTGAGGGTAGGAAGAGGTCTCCGCAAGAATGGGGGGAAATAAGGGCATACAGATTTCAGATAAGCGTGTCCCCGGCGGTGTAAAGACGTTCAAGGAGAGCGATTATCGAACGAGGACGAAACGTCTATGATCTGTGCGTGTGGCCTTATTTCCCCCTGATCTGTTTTGTAACCGGGAATGTGATGTAAATAAAATGTGGTGGAAGAGTGATTTATTTTTTGTGGAAAGAAGGTTTGTTGAATAAGATTATGATTAAAATAAAAATATTTATCTTTGAACGGACATATGAGGAAAAAGGATCGATGCCAAAAGTATGGATCAAATTGAAAGATAATAGTGGATAAAGAAAAGAGGGACACGTTTGAGTTTTTGTATAAAACTCACTATAAAGAGTTGTATGTTCATGCTTTAAGCTTTGTCCGGGATGAAGAAGAAGCGAAAGACATCGTAACGGATGTTTATGAATACGTGTGGAAGAATTTTGAAAAATTGGATTCTTCGGTTTCTCTGCGTCCCTTTTTATATTCTCTGGTTCGTTCCCGTTCTCTTGATTTTTTGAGGAAGGAGAAAACAAAAGAGAAGTTTTTGGCCTATAAAAAGACCTTTCCCGAAGAGGAGGAGGAATACGTGGAGTATGAACAACTCATCGAAAAAGTGATGCATATTATTGAAAATATGCCTAAACAGACTGCTGTCGTGTTCAAAAAATGTTTCATCGAGCGGAAAAAATACAAGGAGGCGGGGGATGAACTGGGAATTTCGATTAACACGGTTCGGTGGCATATAACGAAGGCTATCAGTATATTAAGAGAGAAAACATCAGATCTCGAATTGATGTTGTTATATGCGTTTTTCTTAAAAAAATAAAAAATATTGTTTTTTGACCCACATCATTTGCCATGCTTTACGTGTAATAGTAAAATGAACGTGAAGTTATGAAATTCGAGAAAGAAGAAGATCGCTTAAATTTTGTCATCGAGTTACTGAATCATCCTGAATTGTTGTGGGAAGTTCGGGTGCAGGAATGGTTGGCAGAATCCCGTAACAAGGAGTTGTACGAGGAGTGTCGGAGGTACTTGGAAGGGGGGCTTCGACTAGCCGTGGGTGATCAGTTGGATGTTGAAGGGGAATATTGGAATTTTACTCGAAAGATGAAATCCGGAGGTCGGTCTCGACGAATGACTTGGTTGTCTGTGGTTGCGGCTGTGGTTATACTTATTTCCGCTAGCTGGTGGTTACTGGAAAATTCGTTGTCGTCGAAAAAGCAAGAGGTGATTCCGGTGGCAGAACACATTGCGCCCGGAAGGAATCAGGCGGTGTTGATCACGGAATCCGGAGAGGAACTTGTGTTGGGGGCATCCGGGAGTGAAAGTCGAGAATTGGGTGAAGGTGTCAGCGTGGAGTATGATAGTTTGAGGGGGATTAATTACAAATTAACCGAGAGGGCAGTGGTCAGTTATCACACGCTTCGGGTACCTAAAGGGGCAGAGTACAAATTGACCTTGAACGATGGAACGATTGTATGGCTAAATTCTGAATCGGAATTGCGTTATCCGACTTCTTTCGCGGGTGAAAGCCGGGAGGTATTCTTGAAAGGAGAAGGTTATTTCTCCGTGGCACACGATGAGCAACATCCTTTTATTGTTGTTTCTTCCGATATATATACAAAAGTATACGGGACGGAATTTAATGTACGTTCCTACGGAGAGGGGGATGTTCACGTGACATTGGTACAGGGCCGGGTTTCGGTGAAGAAAACGGAGGACGGTTCGGAGTATACTTTAAACCCGGGAGAAAATGCCCGCTTCACCGAGAGCGTGCCGGAGATTACGAAGGTAAACGTGAATCGGTATATAGCTTGGAAAGACGGGTATTTCTATTATGAAAATGAATCGCTGGAATCTATTATGGATGATTTGAAACGTTGGTATGGTTTTGATGTAGTATATGTAGGAAACAAGGCCAGGGACTATCGATTTGAATTGTGGGCGAGCCGGGACAGCGAAATCTCTGTGATCACTGATTTGTTGATGAAGACGAATCGGGTTGGAATAAAGGTGAATGGAAAGACATTGGTCGTTTCCGAAGTAATAAGATAAACAAGTAATCATTTTAATTTATAACCAAAAACTATCATTTATGGCGATACTTTTGAGTAAGAAGCGTTCCATTGACAGGAACGTTAGTAGAAGAATTGTGAAAATGTTTTTGATACAATTCGTGTTTTGCTTGTGTTTTTTCACAAGTATTGCATCCGGTGTGACACAAAATCGGGTGGTGAACCTGGACTTTGAAAACGTGGAATTGTCGAAAGCGTTGAAAAGTTTGAGTGAAGCGGCTAATTGTAAGTTTGTCTTCAATTATGATGACTTGAACAGCTATAAGGTGTCTGCAAAGTTGGAAAATAAGAGTGTGGAGGAATGTTTGGATATTTTGTTAAAGGGCATGCCTTTCAAATATAGCCAAGAGGGGGAGTTAATTGTTATTTCTTATAAGAGTAATGATGAGAAGAAGGTTTATACGGTTCGAGGAGTGGTGAAAGATGAGACGGGGATGCCTCTACCCGGTGTAGCGGTGATTCAGAAAGGTACGACGTTTGGGGCTGCAACCGATGTGGATGGGAGATTCGAGTTCAAATTAACAGAAAAGAACGTTACCTTGGTATTTTCATTTGTTGGAATGAAGACGAAGGAATTGTTGTATGATGGTTCGGATAAATTATTGGACGTGACGATGGAGGAAGAGGTTGAGATGCTGGGAGAAGTGGTGGCTACCGGTTACCAGACGATTTCTCGTGAACGTTCAACGGGTTCCGTGACAATTTTGAAAGCGGAAGATTTAGGCAAAGTACAAAGTACGAGTTTGGTTTCCAAGATTGAAGGTTTGACTCCCGGTTTGTCTACTTATGGAGATGAGTTGGAGATTCGGGGGGCTTCATCTTTTGCCGTGAGTTCAACCCCATTGCTGGTGGTGGATGGAATCGTGATGAATCAATCTTTGAGTTCCATCAACCCGGATGATGTGGAAACGATAACCGTGTTGAAGGATGCTGCAGCCACTTCATTATACGGGGTACGTGCTTCTAACGGAGTGATCGTGATCACGACGAAAAAAGGAAAAGGGGATAAAGTGAGTATTGATTTGTCGGCTAGCTTTTATATAAAGCCAATTCCTAAAATGAGTTATATGGATTATGCTTCCACGAGTGATATTATTGATTTCGAACAAGACTTTTTGTTTAATTATACGGAATACGGAACTGATCCTAGTGCTTATTTTACTAATAAGGATGCCTCTAATGCTCCCAAAGCATATACTCGTATCGAGCGTTATTATCGGGAAATGCTTGACGGCAATATGACAGAAGCCGAGGTAAATCAGGCGATAAATGCAATGAGGGGTAATGACTATCGTCGGGAAGCACAAAAAATATTGACTCACACAGCTTTGAGCCAAAACTATAATTTGTCGTTATTAAAAGGAGGGGAAAAGTCTAATTTGTATTTTTCACTTCGTTATGAAGATAACGGACAATATTTAAGATCAAATTCGGCTAATCAATATAGTATTTATCTGAAAAACGAGTTGAAATTAGCGGATTGGTTTACATTGACGTACGGATCTAATGTTTACCTTACTAAGACAGAAGTATCTCAATCAGGCGTATCTTGGTTTGATGCGATGCCGTACGAGCGCGTGGTGTCTGATGAGGGGGATGCGGTTTATCAATACAAGGAAAATTATTATCGTGCCATGGATATTAATGAAACAGAGGGGTTGGAGTTTATGGGATATAATTTGAAAGAGGAGATGTATAAAAACATGCTAACCACGAAGAGTGTGTATGTGCGTTTGTTTACGAATGCTGATTTCAAGTTGTATAAAGGATTGGATTTAGGAGTAAAATTCCAGTATGAACGTACTAAGTCAGATGTTAAGCAATATGATGAGGCGGATTCTTATATTATGCGGGACATGGTGAATCGTTACGCATCTAAGTCTAACAATAACTTTATTTATAATATTCCTCAAGGAGGACATATGGCTGAAAAGCATTCCGATTCGGAGTTTTTTAATTTCCGGGCGCAGTTGAATTACCAAACGACAATTGCCGACAAGCATGATTTGACGGTTCTTGCCGGAGCTGAAATTCGTCAAGATGAATGGGGTGAATCTCAAAGTGAACGTTACGGTTATGATGATAGAAAGTTGACTTATAAGCAAGTGAACTGGGAAACATTGATGACGAATGGTGTACAAGGACAGTTGACAGATGCTCTTCAGAAAAAGTCTGAATTGTTGAATGTGACGAATACGAAACACCGTTATGTTTCAGCTTATGCCAATGCGGGGTATACTTACGATTCTAAATATAGTCTGAATGCAAGTATCCGAGTGGATCAGGCAGACCTTTTCGGTACGGACCCGAAATATCGCTATCGTCCTTTATGGTCCGTGGGTGCAAGTTGGTTGATGACTAGGGAATCATTCTTGAATGATATCGCTTGGCTGGATATGTTGAAATTGCGTGCAACTTATGGAATCACGGGTAACGTGGATCAGTCTTCTTCTCCTTACTTGCTGGGAACTTATGCAAACTCGCTGTACACGCAGGCTAGTATAACTTTGATCACGCAAGCTCCTAATAAGATGTTACGTTGGGAAAAAACATCCACGTTTAATGTGGGTATGGATTTTGCGTTAATCGGAAGATTGAGCGGATCATTGGAGTTCTATCGTCGCTACAGCTCGGATTTGTTGGCTAATAAGACGTTGGACCCATCATTAGGTTTCGAGACGGCCAGAGTAAATAATGGAGCCATGAGAAATACCGGTTTGGAAATTTCCGTGTCATACGATTGGTTAAAGAAGAAGGATTGGACTTTGAACACGACGTTGACTGCGGCGAATAATAAGAATGTGATTAAAAAAGTGGGTTACGTGCCTTCTAATGCCATTGATATGTTGCAGTATCCGGGAAGTAATTATTTAAAGGGAGATTCCTATAATTCGGTGTACGCTTATCGCTATGCAGGTTTGACAAAGACTGGAGATCCTTCTGTATACGACCAGAATGGAGAGGTAAAATCGAACGAGCCTGTACGTGATATCGCAGTCTTGGTAAACGCCGGACAATTAACTCCGAAATGGAACGGAGCTTTGACGATCAATTTAAGATGGAAGAGCTTGGAATTCTTTACGAAGTTTGTGTATTACACGGGACATTCTTTGAGAAATGATGTAACGCCTCTTTATTCAACTTACGTAGATATTACGGGCAGAATGCATAAAGATATGGCGAACCGATGGACTGAGACAAATAAAAACACGGATATTCCGGCAATGGGAGCCTTCGGAGCAAATCAGGATCGTAATTATCTTTGGAAATATGCTGATGTACACGTGTTGAGTGCTTCTTTTATCAAATGTCGTAATATCGGAATTACCTATTCTTTACCCAAAGATTTGATTAAGAAGGTGAATTTGCAAAATGTTAGTCTTCGGGCTCAAGTGGATAATCCTTTCTATTGGGCAAGTAACGGGGAAGGCATTGATCCGGAATCATTCAATGCAAATGCGGGAACTCGTACGGAGTTGTTGATGCCGACCTATAGTCTTGGTTTGAATATTAACTTTTAATTGAGTGGACGTATGAAAAAATATATAGTTGTTATATGGTTATCTTTGGTGATGGGACTTGTGTCCTGTGATAACTATTTGGATGTGGTACCTAAGGGAGAAGCGGTATTGAATTCGACAGATGATTATTTGGGATTGATTGAAGCGGCTAATCCGAAATTTTCCATGACTTCTTTCTGGTATATGGCAAATGAAGTTACCTATTATAAAAAGGCAGAGTTGGAATCTTACTTGTATCCGATGTATTCTATCGGGTTCTTTTGGGATGAGAGTGTTGATCGTTATAATTATATGGTAGATGGTGATATTGCAGAGTTATATTCTGATTGTTATTCCAGAATTGCGTCGTACAATGTTGTAGTAGAACATATGAATGATGCAGAGGGACCGGATACGGATAAAAAGTTGGGAATTGCTCAGGCTAAAATAATGCGGGCGTATAATTACTTTTTCTTGGTGAACACTTTTGCAAAGCCTTATAAGAAAGAGACTGCGGCAACCGATATGGGTATTATTATCCATAAAAAGTTTGATTTGGAGTCTGAAAGTAAGCAATATACGGTTAAGGAAGTTTATGAATTTATAGAACAGGATATAGAGGAGGCTTTAGCTGATCTGCCGGAACAGGCTTTGAATTCATATCGTCCGACAAAGGGGTTCGGATATGCTTTACAAGCTAAGGTGCGTCTGTATAAAGGAGAGATCGACCTAGCCTTGGAGTCCGGGTTGAATGCTTTAAAGTCAAGTTATCATAAACTTTGGGATATGAATGAGATGTATAATGAGGCGCTTGCAACATATCCTTTCCTTCCAACAATGCCAAGTACGTGGATGACCGCTGCAAAACTTGAGGATTCGAATCCGGAACATTTATTATATCAGTTTGGACATACTAATACAGATCCGTATCCGCAGTATGCTCGGAAAGAAATGCTCGATTTGTATGACAAGAATAATGATTTACGTTATATCACTTGTTGGGGATATTATATGCCTCCACGTCCTACGGCAGAAACTGGGGCAATTATGTTTGGTAGTACGAATGTGAAGTGGAACCCGGGAGGTATGCGTTTGTCAGAAGTTTACCTGATGATAGCCGAATGCTATGCAAGAAAGGATGATAAAGATAACGCAATGAAATATCTGAATGATTTGTATCGGAATCGGGTGTTTCCTGGAACGGCAGAGTTAACTGCTGCTGATGCCGATGAGGCATTTAAACTAGTTCGTGAGGAGAGAAAGAGAGAATTAGTTTTGACTTATAACGGATTCTTTGATATGAGACGTTTCTGTACAGAATTTAATGAAACGTTGACAAAGACTTATGTGAATGAGGCCGGAGAAACTAAAACGTATTCTTTGCGTCCGGATTCACCTCTGTTAGTGTGGCCTTTCCCACAGCAAGCGATGGAAACGAGTAATTTGGTTCAAAATACGAAATGATGTCCCATATGAATAAAATATGTTGTGTATTTTTGATATTAACGGTTCTGGCTTTTGCCGGAACTGGATGTCAGGATAAGACGGAATCGTCTACGAAGGCGAGAGTGGAGTTTAAGAATACGATTGAAGGAAACTTCTTTTTTATTCCGGAAGGGTCTACGGCCGGATATACGAAAATGGAACCGGATTCTTTGGGAAATTATGCTTATGAGGTGGATTTGAATGTACCGAGTTATTTCCGTTATGTAGGGGTGAACAAGAAATTTTATTTGGTTTATTTGACTCCGGGAGCACGGGTGGAGATACAAGAAGGTGCGGATGGTGTTGTGTTTGCGGGAGACCATGTTGCCGAGAATACGTTTTTGTCTGAAAATGTATATTTAGGTTCTGTACCTGAGGATGTTCCGCTTTACTCGGCAGAGTGGGTGAGACTGAACACGGAGGAGGTGAATCGCTTGATTGGAAATTTGGAAACTTCCGGTTTGGATCAGGACTTTATTCGGCTGCAAAAATTGAAGTATCGTTGTGATTTTTACTTGCAAAGATTGAATGGACCTGCGAATACTGCGATGTTTGCTCCTCAGTTGAAGATTGAACTGGCAGATAATTTTTATGATTTCATGAAAGAGGTGAACTTTTCGGATTCGTCTCTCGTGCAGATACCGAAATGGTTTAACATGATGCTGGGGACATTCGAACAGATGGAAAAGAAGGGATGGATTGAGGTTTCTCCGGAAAGATACATGGAAATTTACGCGCAGAAGATCGGGGATGAGAAGGTTCGTTCTATGTTCTTGGTGGAATTGTTGAATCTTACATTACAGAAAGGATATTCTGATGATTTCCCGGTTTATCTGGAAGGGGTTCGTCAATATATAACCCATCCGGAGGCGTTGGCGGCATTGCCGGCTTTGGAGATTCGTTACCAAGAGTCTAAAGAAACCCATAAAACTATCGCAAGAGGGCAGATGGCTCCGGAGTTTAAGGCGGTTGACGTGAAGGGAAAAGAATATACTTCGGCTGATTTCAAGGGAAAGGTGCAGGTACTGGATTTTTGGTTCACGGGATGTGTTCCTTGTCGTGCGGAAATGCCTTATATGGAAAAATTGGCTGATGATATGAAAGGGGAGAATATCGTATTTATTTCGATGTCAGTGGATACAGGTGATGAGTTGATGGCTTTGTGGAGAAAGATGGTTAAAGATAAGAAGGGTGCCGAGTTGCAGTTGAACGTGCCGGGAGGTTTTAAATCGGATTTGGTAAAGAAATACCTGATTCATGGAGTACCTCGCATCGTGATCGTGGACGAAGAGGGGAAAATTGTGGATGCGAATGCCAAACGTCCCTCGGATCCTAAATTGCGGATGCAGTTGGAACAATTGGTGAAATAATTATCATGTAGTTCAAAGTGTAATTAAAAAAAGAATCCGTCCGGAACTCCGGACGGATTCTTTTTAATATGTAGGAACATCATCCATTTAGACTAAATTTTACCCGGTTTACGAGGGAGCGTCCCAGTGTGAGTTCGTCGGTGTATTCGAGGTCATTACCTATGGCGATACCTTTGGCAAGGGTGCTGACCGTGATTTCATCCCGGCGGGGGAGTTTTTTGAAGATGTAGTAACCCGTGGTGTCACCTTCTATGGTGGCTCGCAAGGCGAAAATAACCTCCTTTACGGAAGGATTGTCCACTCGCTCCAGTAGAGAGTTAATGTGAAGGTCGGAAGGACCTATGCCGTCCATGGGCGAGATAATCCCCCCTAAAACGTGGTAAAGCCCGTGGTATTGGCCCGTAGCTTCAAGGGACATGACATCCTTGATGTTTTCCACGACACATATCGTTTGGGTATCCCGTTTCGGGTCGGAACAAATCTCACAAGTGTCACTGTCAGAAATGTTGTGGCAGTATTGGCACTCTTTGATAGATTCTTTCAAGGCGGTAATGCTGTCCGTAAATTGCTTTACCTCTTCGGGGCTTTGGCGTAGCATGTGTAGCACGTAACGTAAAGCTGTTTTGCGTCCGATTCCCGGAAGGGAAGCAAATTGTTCGACTGCTTTTTCCAATAGTTTGGAAGATAAAGATTGCATGTTTTATTCCTCTTTGAATTTTAAATCTCGAATCATCATTTGAATGTCGCTTTTCCCCATGAATTCGTTTTCTTGAAGGGTGTAGCAAATATCGAAATATTCACCTTTACTGATGCGGGGAAATGCCTCTCCCATCCCGAAAGCTATGCCACTCCGGTCGTTGCAGACCCTTGTGTCATCCACGACCACCAGTTTCAGATGTTCGTTGTTGCGTCCGACTTGTTTTGAACCGATGAAATTCGTCACGTTTTCAGTCATGAACACGGGAATCGAGTTGTTGGGACCAAACGGGGCGAACTTCTGAATCATGGCGTAAAGATCCGGGGTGATGTCATTTAATTTGATTTGAGCATCAATATTGATCTGGGGTGTCAACATCTCTTCCGTGATTGTTTCACTCACGATTTTCTGGAATTTAGCCTTGAAAGGTTCAATGTTTTCAAGCCTTAATGTCAGTCCTGCCGCGTATTTGTGTCCCCCGTAATTTTCCAAGAATTCGCTACATTGTGAAATGGCGTAATACAGGTCAAATCCTTCCACGGAGCGAGCAGATCCGGTAGCCAAACCGTTGGATTCTGTCAGGATCACGGTCGGGCGGTAATAATATTCCGTCAGACGAGAAGCCACGATCCCGATGACACCTTTGTGCCAGTTCGGGTTGTAAAGTACGGTTGCTTTTTGGGATTGATCGTAGTGGGACTGGTTGATGTACTCAAGGGCTTCTTCGGTGATGTCGTGATCCAGTTTCTTGCGTTGGTCGTTAAAGTTGTTAATGCTTGCAGCGACTTCCGTGGCTCTGGTCTCATCATCGGCTATCAGGAGTTCTACTGATTTGTTTCCCGATTCAACTCGCCCTGCCGCATTGATTTTGGGGCCTATGCGAAAAACAATGTCATTTATTGTCAGGTCTTTACCTATTCCGGAAAAACTTAATATCGTTTTTAATCCTAGGCTGGGTTTTCTATTTAATTGCAATAAACCGAAATGGGCGAGGATGCGATTCTCTCCCGTGATCGGAACAATGTCACTGGCAATACTGACGCAAACCAAGTCCAACAATTTGTACAAGTCTGCCATCGGTAAGTTGTGTTTCATGCTATATGCCTGTGCCAGTTTGAAACTGACCCCGCAACCGCTTAACCACCGGTAGGGGTAGTGACAATCTTTCCGTTGCGGGTCGAGGACGGCAACGGCATCCGGAAGTTCATCGCCCGGGGTGTGATGGTCACAGATGATGACATCCACGCCCTTGGATTTCGCATAACGGACTTTCTCCACGGCTTTCACACCACAATCGGTTACGATCATGAGTGTGATCCCGTTGCGGGCCGCATAATCGATAGCCAAGATGGAAACTCCGTAGCCTTCCGTGTATCTGTCCGGGATGTAATATTCTGGATACTCGCATTTATTTTTTAGGTATTTATAGAGTAAAGCAACCGCCGTGGTACCGTCTACGTCGTAATCGCCGTAAATCATGACTTTTTCCTCGGTGCTGATTGCTTTTTCCAACCGGAGAACGGCTTTATCCATATCCTTCATCAAAAACGGGTCATGGAGCATGTTGAGGGTTGGATTGAAGAAAGCATGGGCCTCTTCTGCAGTGTCCACACCGCGTTGCAAAAGCAAGTTCGCGATAACATGACTGCAGTTAAGTTCTTTGGATAGTTTGTCAATTTTTTCCCACTCGGGTGGGGTGTTGATGACCCATCTTTTTTTCATTATCTCTTTCTCCTATTCTGCTACAAAGAAGCAGAAATTCCTTGGGATTTCAAAAGAATACGGATTATATTTTTTAACAGGTTTGTTCTAAATAAGGTTATGCGATTGTGTTTCAGTTGTATAAAAATAAGATTGAATTTAGGGTGATAAAATTTTAACAAAAAGCAGGGGAAATGTAAATAACGAGGGAGAGCTCCCCTTTTACTTTCTTCTTTGCACTTTATTTATTATCTTTGCACATTAATTTTTGAATAAAATTTAGAGCGGGCGTATGCTCGGTGATAAAATAGATTTTATATAACCTTTTAAAGCATATAAAAATGAGTCTTGCAGAATTAAGCGAACAGGAAATTATTCGCCGGAACTCTTTAAACGAGTTGAAAAATTTGGGAATAGATGCCTATCCGGCACCGGAATTTAAAGTAACTCACCTTTCTAAAGAGATTCTGGATAAATTTGAAAAATCACCGGAGGAATTGCAAGAGGTTGTGATTGCCGGGCGAATGATGAGCAGGCGGATTATGGGTAAGGCTTCATTTTTTGAATTACAGGATGCCGAAGGTAGGATTCAGGTCTACGTGAGTCGGGATGATGTGAGTCGGGATGAAGCTTGCACGATGTATAATACCGTTTTCAAAAAGTTGATGGACATTGGCGACATCGTGGGCGTGAAAGGATTCGTGTTCCGCACGAATATGGGGGAGATTTCGGTTCATGCGAAAGAACTGGTGATGTTGTCCAAGTCCTTGCGTCCGCTACCGGTTGTGAAAGAAAAGGATGGTAAAGTGTTTGATGCTTTTACCGATCCGGAATTAAGATACCGTCAACGTTACTTGGATTTAATCGTGAACCCGCAGGTGAAGGATGTGTTTATCAAGCGTACGAAAATGATCAACGCCATCCGTCAGTTCTATACGGAAATGGGATGCTTGGAGGTGGAGACTCCTGTGCTGCAGGCTATACCGGGAGGAGCTTCGGCCCGTCCGTTTATCACGCATCATAATGCATTGGATATTCCGTTCTATTTGCGTATTGCGAACGAGCTGTATCTGAAACGTTTGATCGTGGGAGGCTTTAATGGAGTATTCGAGTTTTCCCGTAATTTCCGTAACGAGGGAATGGACCGGACGCATAACCCGGAATTTACTTGTATGGAGGTGTACGTGCCGTACAAGGATTATTTGTGGATGATGGATAGCACGGAGAGAATGATTGAGGCGGCGGCAATGGCCGTGAACGGGACAACTAAAGCTCCTTTCGGGGAGAACGAGGTGGATTTCAAACGTCCGTTCAAACGAGTGAGAATGTCAGAGGCGATTCAAGAATATACCGGATTTGACATCACGGGTAAGAGCGAGGATGAGATTCGGGCATTCTGTTTGTCTATCGGCTTGAACGTGGATGAGACGATGGGTAAGGGTAAGTTGATTGACGAAATTTTCGGAGAGAAATGTGAAAGTCACTATATACAGCCGACCTTTATTTATGATTACCCGGTGGAGATGTCTCCGCTGACTAAGATGCATCGTTCAGATCCCGGATTGACGGAACGTTTCGAGTTGTTCGTGAATGGTAAGGAGGTTGCTAACGCTTACTCTGAGCTGAATGACCCGATCGATCAGTTGAATCGTTTCAAAGATCAGTTGGCACTTCAGGAAAGAGGGGATGATGAGGCCATGTTTATTGATTACGACTTCGTGCGTGCCTTGGAGTACGGTATGCCCCCAACCTCGGGAATGGGTATAGGGATAGACAGGCTTTGTATGTTCCTGACCAATAGTCCGTCTATACAGGATGTGTTGTTGTTCCCGCAGATGAAACCGGAGAAAGTGGCTACCGTGGATGCTGACGAGAAATTTATCGAGCTGGGAATCCCGGCTGATTGGGTTGCCGTGGTTCGTAAAGCTGGTTACCAGACCGTGGAAACCTTGAAGGCGGTAGAGAACCCGAACAAGTTGCATCAGGAATTGAGCGGTTTAAATAAAAAAATGAAATTAGGCTTGAAGACTTTATCCCCGGATGAGGTAAAAAGCTGGTTTAACTAAAATAAACGTTGCTGGTTACAGGTTGGCAGGTTACAAGTTCGTGTAGGACAAAACCTGTAACCTGTAACTTGTAAACTTGTAACTTATTGGTATCATGGAAATAGTTGAAAAACCAAGGATTGGAGTAGTTGGTGGGGGTAGTTGGGCTACCGCTATCGCTAAAATGCTGACAGAAAATAACGGGCATATTAATTGGTTCATGAGAAACATTGAATCGATAAAGGCCTTTAAAGTATTAAAACACAATCCGCGGTATTTGTGTGGTGTCGATTTTGATATAGACAAAATCTCGTTCTCGGATGATCTGGATTGGGTGATCATGAATTCCGATGTGATCGTGTTCGCCATCCCGAGTGCTTTCCTACAAAACGTGGTAACTCCAAGGTTGCAAGTGTCGTTGAAAGATAAGATTATCGTTTCGGCCATTAAAGGGATGATTCCGGATGAGAATCTACTTATCGGGGAGTTCTTCCACCAGAAATACGAGGTACCTCTAGGACAGATTGTAATTATCTCCGGTCCCTGTCATGCGGAGGAAATAGCTTTGGAACGTTTGTCTTATCTGACATTCTCCAGTGAGAACCTGCGGGTAGCACGGACTGTGGCTCAATTATTCGAGTGTTTCTACGTGAAAACCACGATTTCCGATGATATATACGGGGCCGAGTATGCCGCGGTGCTGAAAAATGTTTTTGCTATTGCGTCGGGAATCTGTCACGGATTGCGATATGGCGATAATTTTCAGGCAGTGTTGGTTGCTAATGCCATCCAAGAAATGGAGCGCTTTGTGAATGCCGTGCATCCGATTCAACGGGATATTAAATTTTCCGCGTACTTGGGAGACTTGTTGGTAACAGCCTATTCTCAGTTCAGCCGGAACCGGACATTCGGTACGATGATCGGGAAAGGATATTCTGTGAAGTCCGCGCAAATGGAGATGCTGATGATTGCCGAAGGGTACTTTGGCGTGAAAGGAATTCATGAAATCAATCAACAGTATAAAGTCCACATGCCCATCACGGAGGCTGTTTATAACATTCTCTACGAGCGAATCAGTCCGACAATGGAAATCAGATTGTTAACCGATGAGTTGAGATAGTTTAGAGTTTAAAGTTTAGAATTTAGAGTTTAATGTTGATTATTGGGGAATTGAGGTTTTAGCATTTTCAATTTTCAATTTTCAATTTTCAATTAAAAAGTATGTCAAATTACAGTGCGAGGGTTTTGGGATGTGTGAAGAAGGCCTTACCCGTGGCGATAAAGACATCAATATGGTTTTTGAAAATCATGCTACCGGTATCTTTGTTCGTGACTTTGTTGTCATACTTTAATATACTGCCTTATATTTCTTCATTTGCATCCCCGTTGTTTACCTTGATCGGTTTGCCGGGAGATGCAGCCTTAGTCTTTGTTACCAGTATATCTACGAATATATATACCGTGATCGCCTTGCTTTCTACGCTTGATTTTTCCGTGCGGGAAAGTTTGATTATGGCAACGATGTGTTTGATTTCCCATAACTTTGTCGTGGAAACGATCGTGTTGCAGAAGACGGGTTCGTCTGCTGTGTGGATGGTGATCTTGCGAGTCTTGGGAAGTTTTGTTGCGGCCATCGGTTTAAATTGGTTGTTGCCGGAAATGAGTGGGAAGATGATGGCGGAAACGGCGGTTTCTCTCGGTTTTTGGGAAACGATGTTGCATTGGCTGGAAAGTAGTGTGATGCTGGGGCTGAAAATCGTACTGGTGATTTCGGGATTGATGATATTGCAACGGTTGTTGGAAGAGTTTGGTATTTTGAAGATATTATCCGCTATGTTATCGCCGTTAATGCGCTTGTTCGGGCTGAATCCGGATGTTGCTTTCCTGTGGTTGGTGGGGAACACGGTCGGATTGGCTTACGGTTCTGCGATCATGATGGATTATGCTAAGACGGGAAAACTGGGACATCAGGAGGCTGATTTGCTGAATCATCACTTGGCGATTTCTCATTCGCAACTGGAGGATCCGCTGTTGTTTGCCGTGATAGGATTACCTGCGGGGTGGTTGATATTTCCCCGTGTCGTGTTAGCCGTGATTGTTGTGTGGATTCGTCGGGGCATTTATTTATTGCAGGTGCGAGTACACCCACCGGTAAAAGTTGAAAATATTAGTTTATAAAAATATGAAATACACTATTGAAGAGGTTTTGAACGAAAAGCAAGCAAAAGAATTTTTGTTGCTACCTGTATCCCTTTATAAGAATGACGAGAATTGGGTACGGCCTTTAGATAATGACATCACGAAGGTTTTCGATCCGGCAAAGAATCCGTTTTTCAAGCATGGCGAGTGTACCCGTTGGTTGTTGCGGGATGAGAAAAGTCGATGCGTTGGTCGGGTGGCTTCTTTTATTGATAGAAGTTCCTGCCATTTGGATTCCTACTCGGTGGGGGGAATGGGTTTCTTCGAGTGTATTAATGATCAGGAAGCTGCTTTCATGCTGTTCGACCGTTGTCGTTCGTGGTTGGAGGAGCGAGGCATGGAGTCCATGGAAGGACCGGTGAATTTCGGAGAGCGTAACGAGTGGTGGGGATTGCTGGTCGATGGTTTCAAACCGCCTGTATTCCAAATGCCCTACACGCATAAGTATTATGTTCCGTTCTTCGAGAACTACGGGTTCCGTGACTATTTCAAACAATATATCTACCGGACTCGCTTGGTGGAGGAAAGTCTTTCCAAGGTAGTGGTCTGGAAGTCGGAACGGTTGTTGAAAAATGAAGATTACCGGATTATTTCCTATCGTGAAATGACTCCCCGGCAGGCGAAAGATTCTTTCCTGACCATTTATAATAAGGCGTGGAACTTGAACGTGCATGGTGTCGGGGGGATGGATAAGGAACAGGTGGAGGTGTTATTCAAGACCCTGAAACCCGTGCTTGATCCTGATTTATTGTATTTTGCTTACTATAAAGGGGAACCTATCGGTTTCTTTATCATGATTCCGGAATTGAACTATATCGTGAAACACGTGAATGGTAAGATTAGCGGGTTGGGTATTTTGAAATTCCTGTATTATCGTCATATCAAGCGGGGGCGTGTGGCCTTAGGATTAATTTTTGGTGTTGCATCCGAATTCCAAGGGCGTGGAGTGGAGGCTGCTATGATTTATGCTTTCTGTAAGAATATCATTTTGTCAAAGAAGACGTATGATTGGTTGGATATGAGTTGGGTCGGAGATTTTAACCCGCAGATGATGCACTTGATGGATTACATTGGTGCAAAACAATCCCAGACTTATATTACTTATCGTAAGTTGTTCCGGGATGATATTGAATTTTGCCGTTCTATCGATAAAAAAGTGAAAGACCCAGAGAGTTCAGAGGGATAAAATAACGAGTTTCTCAATTTAAAATCTAAAATAAGTATGTCTTGGTTAAGTGAACTGTTTTTTGGACAGGGAATTGCTCATTCAGTGTTAATGTTCGCAATCGTTATCGCTCTGGGGATTGTGCTTGGAAAGGTAAAGGTTTGGGGGATTTCTTTGGGGATAACCTGGATTCTTTTTGTGGGGATTATTTGTAGCCATTTGGGAATGCGGGTGGACGGTCATACCTTACATTTTATGAAGGAATTCGGATTGATTCTATTCGTGTACTCTGTGGGATTACAGGTAGGACCCGGTTTTTTCTCTTCTTTCAGAAAAGGAGGCTTAACCTTGAATATGCTGGCCGCGGGCATCGTGTTCTTGGGCGTGGTGACCACATATATTATTCATGTTGTGACCGGATTACCGATTACAACGATGGTCGGTATCCTTTCCGGAGCAGTGACGAATACGCCGGGATTGGGTGCTGCTCAACAAGCTTATTCGGATATGGCAGGGGTAAATGACCCCACGATTGCTTTAGGATATGCGGTGGCTTACCCCTTGGGAGTGATCGGTATTATTGGGTCGATTCTGCTGATGCGGGTGATCTTCCGGGTGAAGTTCGAGAAGGAGAACGAGGATTTGGAGCGACAGGATGGGGAGCGTGCGAACGGGGCTCAACAGTTTTCCGTGCGAGTAACAAATCCGGCTTTGTTTGGTAAGGATTTGATGGAAATTACCCGTTTGATAAATCGAAAGTTCGTGTTTTCACGGGTTTGCCACGAGGATGACCGTATCGAAATCGGTTCTTCCGAGACTTGTCTACGTGAAGGAGATAAATTGCTTGTCGTGGCTGCTTTACAGGACATTGATGCGATTGCAGCTTTTCTTGGGGAACGTGTCAACGTTGCTTGGGAACAATTGGATAAACAACTGGTATCTCGTCGGATCGCAATTACGAAGGGGGAGGTGAACGGGAAGATGTTAGGAGAGATGCGGTTGCGGAATTGTTTCGGGGTTAACGTGACTCGGGTAAACCGTGCCGGGGTGGATTTGGTAGCTAAACCGAATTTGCAGTTACAGATTGGAGATCGCTTGACGGTTGTTGGGCCGGAAGCTGCCGTTACGAACGTGGCGAAAGTGTTGGGTAACTCTTTGCGTCGTTTGAGGGAGCCTAACTTGGTAGCCATATTTTTAGGTATATTCTTGGGTATTTTACTGGGAAGTATTCCGTTTACTTTCCCCGGTATTCCTCAGCCGGTAAAGCTGGGATTAGCGGGAGGTCCATTGATTATTTCTATTTTGATCAGTCGTTTCGGTCCCCAATACGGTTTGGTGACTTACACGACAATGAGTGCTAACCTGATGTTGCGGGAAGTAGGTATATCCCTTTTCTTGGCAAGTGTCGGGTTGGGGGCCGGAGAAGGTTTCGTGTCGACCATTATTGATGGCGGAGGGTATGCTTGGGTAGGTTATGGTTTTATTATTACCGTGGTGCCTTTGATTATAATCGGGATTATTGCCCGTTCCATATATAAAGTGAATTACTTTACGTTGATGGGGTTAATGGCTGGAAGTATGACAGACCCGCCAGCATTGGCTTATTCCAATGGTATCGTGGGAAATGACGCTCCCGCCGTGAGTTATGCCACGGTGTACCCGCTCACGATGTTCTTGCGGGTACTGACAGCACAGATGCTGATTTTGTTTTTTGTTTAGCGGTGATGCTCGTGTAAGAGTTATTAAAAGGTTATAGGACGATCCCCCCACCGATTACCCGGTCTTCCCGATAAAAGACAGCCGGTTGTCCGGGGGCAATGGCCCACGCGGGAGAGGAAAGTTGTACGTGTAATGTCCGATTGGGTTGGAAAGATAGTTGTGCGAATCCTTCCGGGTTCAGCCCGATACCCCGTACTTTAACTTCTATGTCTTGTGAATGAATTTCTTCAGGATTAATTAAATGAATTTGCCCGAGAGTAAAGGTCGTTCGGTGTAGGCTTGCCTTATCTCCCACGACGATTTGGTTCGTGGACGGGGATAGGCGTGAAACATATTGTGGGAATTGTCCCTTGGACGGGATTCCTCTCTTTTGTCCCACGGTGTAATTCACGATTCCAGTATGTTCTCCCACGTGATTTCCGGATTCATCCACGATCCGGCCGGGTGTGAAACAAGAGTCTGTCCCCGGCTGGCTGGCGATGAAAGCCCGGTAGTCTCCTTTTTCAAGAAAACAGATACTCATGCTTTCTTGCTTTTCAGCCAGACGGATAAACCCGTGTTCTTTGGCCATTTCCTTTACCTGTGTTTTCGTGTAATGTCCTAATGGGGTGATGGCCCGGCATAGGATCTCTTCCGGAACGCCCCATAAGAAGTACGATTGGTCTTTATTCGGGTCAACTCCTTTATGGACGTAATAATGGTTCGCGAAAGGGTGAATCCGAATGTAGTGTCCCGTGGCGACATGGTGTACTTTTAGTTCGTTTGCCAAGTCTCGAAGTAGATTCCATTTGATAAAGCTGTTACACGTGGCGCACGGGTTGGGGGTAATTCCTGAAAGGTAGCCTTGGATGAAGGGTTGGACCACTTGTTTTTGGAAAAGTTGCCTGCCATTTAACCGGTAGAGCTTGATGCCCGTTTGTTTACACAATTCCTCGACTTCCGGTTCTTGCGAGGAGCTGGCCCGTGATGCCCATAATTGCAGGTGGACACCAATAACTTCAAAACCCTGTTGTTGTAACAGGAGTGCCGTAACAAAACTATCCACGCCTCCGCTGAGACCAACTACAACTTTTTCCATGTCCTTTTTTATTGAAGTCGGGGGACAAAAATACGGTTTAATTTTAGAATTGTCATAGGGTTTTGTATTTTGTTGGATGAATTTGTTGCTTGAACTCCTGATACTTGTGGGATAGCAAGCATTTTTAAGGTAATATTTTTACGAGTACTTCCGGGTGGGACTTGTTTTTCTCGTTTAAATTACCTTAATTTGCAGCACGAAATACGGGAGTGGCTCAGTTGGTAGAGCATCGGTCTCCAAAACCGAGGGTCGGGAGTTCGAACCTCTCCTCCCGTGCCGAAAAGAGGTTGTTATTGCAGCCTCTTTTTTATTTCCCATGTATGTATACTTTTGTGATGTAAAAAGAAATATAGGAATGAATTATGACAAAGTTGGTGATTTTTGATCTGGATGGGACATTGCTGAACTCCTTGCAGGATTTGGCCGCAAGTACTAATTATGCTTTACGGCAACATGGGTATCCGACACATGAATTGCCTGCTTTTCGTTATTTTGTGGGGAATGGAATTAACAAATTGCTTGAACGAGCCTTGCCGGAGAAAGAGAGGACACATGAGAATATGTTGAAGATTCGGGAAGATTTTATGGCCTATTATGCTGTACACAAGGCGGATTTTACGACTCCTTATGATGGGATTTATGATTTGCTGAAAGCGTTAAAGCGTCATCATTTATTGCTAGCCGTGGCTTCCAATAAATATCATGAGGCCACTCGGGAGCTGATTCCAGAGTATTTCGGAGAGGGGCTTTTTGATTTTGTTTACGGGCAAAGGGAAGGAATACCCGTGAAACCGAATCCTACCATTGTTTTTGATATAATGAAAGAGGCAGGAGTGACAAAAGAGGAGGTCCTCTATGTGGGAGATTCCGGCGTAGATATGCAAACGGCGGTGAATAGCGGAGTAACTTCAGTTGGGGTGACTTGGGGATTCCGGGATCGGAAAGAATTGTTGGCTAATGGAGCCCAATACATTGCCGACGAGCCTTGCGAAATTACGAGGTGGGTTCGTTAGTGAATCCTGTTTTTCTTGTTTACTCGAAAATATATATTATTTTTGTGCCAAATGCGTGTGAAAATGGCAAATTCGGGTGATATATTATTATTGTATAAACAAGATGAAAGGGCGGCATTACAAAAGCTTTTTACTGTTTATTATGAGCCTCTTTTGCTTTATTGTTATCGTTTGATTCGAGAGCCGGAGAGTGCGGAAGATATTGTACAGGAATGTTTTGTACATATATGGCGTTCCCGACGTTTGGAAAATTTTGAAGGGGAATTGGATCGATTCATGTTTCAGGCTGTAAAGTTCAGGGCGATC
>ULVU01008165.1_pt1 | contig 25686 bp, 15 predicted proteins | sample 1959731 | NCBI WGS metagenome assembly ULVU01 (sample SAMEA4835794, study PRJEB28245) | human gut metagenome | biome: gut microbiome; material: fecal sample | place: Denmark | collected 2008 | reverse complement strand
CTAAGGAATTTTCTCAAAAGCGATGCAAATATAGGGGTTTTGTTGAATTCCACAAAATAAAAAGGGGAAAAAAATGGGATAATTGGCTAAAAAAATACGGCGGTAAATAGGCATTTTGAAAATCAGAGAATTGGATTTGGTGGCGTAAAGAGAGGATCCACATTTTGTTTTTTGGAGAGGTGTGAAAAGTGTTGAGTTTTTTAATATATTTGTAAAACATAGAAACGGAAGTGATGGTAGATATAGAATCAAATATACTTCAAAATTTGAACAAGGGTAAAGAAAGTGCGTTGAAAGAGGTTTACCGTTTGTTCTTTCATGCGTTATGTGCGTTTGGAACCCGTTTCGTGAAAAACGATGCGGTGGTGGCGGATATTGTGCAGGAGGTGTTTATAAAAGTATGGGCCAGACGGGCAGACTTTCAGGCTGTTTATTCGTTACGTTCGTTTATGTATCTTTCTGTTCGCAATGCTTGTTTGAATTATAACCGGGATCACGCGAGGGAGAGGCAGATTTCTTTTAACGACACGGAGTCTGAGAAATTTGCGGAGGAGTGGGAGGAGGGTTTTATGATCGAGGAGGACGTACACCGCCAGATTCGTAATGAGGTGGAGCGTCTGCCAGAGGCGATGCAGAAAGTTTTTAATTTGACATTACTGGATATGTCGATACCGGAGATAGCGGAGGCCTTGGATATTTCGGAAAATACAGTGCGTAATCAACGGGCGCGAGCTAGGGAAATTTTACGTGCCAGATTGAAAGACAAAATATTCTTTTTGTTCTTACTATGTGATATTTATTAGTCGAGATGCTCGATATTGCATTTTTATGGCGTGTCATACGATTTACTTCTTTGGCCTGTCATAAGGTTTTGTTGCTGTTATGAAAATTGCAAAATATTTTTTTTGAAAAAAACTGCATCGGGACTAGTATGCTTTGACAGTTTTCGTGTTATAGGGACAAAAAGAAGTAGATTATGTCAGAAGAAAATTTAAAGATAGCGGATATTATTTTTGCTTATATCAAGGGAACGATCACCGAGAGCGAGCTGGGAGAGCTAACCGAGTGGATGGATGCCGCAGAGGATCATCGGGAATTGTTTCAGCAAATCATAACTTCTGTGTCTTATCAGAATAAGGAAGCCGTGTACCGTCGTTTTGATTCGTATTATGATTTTGACCGTTTGCGGGGTGCTATTCGGGAGAGGAAGCGGAATATGTGGAAATATGTTGCCGCGGCAGCTGTTATAGCATTACCGTTACTGGTCACGCTTTTACTACAGATTAGGCAGGAGGGGATTTTCCCGGAAGGGCGTATGCGGGAAATTTCTTTACTACCGGGTAAATCAATGGCAACATTGACCTTGTCGGACGGGAGTTCTAAGGCGTTGAGCCCGGAGAATTTTGATTTGATGGATGGTTCGAAACGGATCGTAAATGATTCCGGCGGGCTGAATTATCAGGTTGAAGATACGAGTTCGAGTGTAGAGACTGCGTATAATGAGATAACGGTTCCTCGTGGTGGCGAGTATAAGGTGACGTTGGATGACGGAACACGAATATGGGTGAACTCGGAAAGTTACATCCGTTTTCCGGTTGTGTTTCATGGTGACGAGCGTCGGATCTGGGTTTCCGGGGAAATTTTTCTGGAAGTCACAAAAGATGCAAAACGTCCGTTTATTGTAAACACGGACAAGTTGGATATTAAAGTTTTGGGAACGCAATTTAATGTCCGGGCTTATCCGGATGAGAAATGTATTCAGACGACTCTTGTGGAGGGATGTGTACGGGTGGATAACTCATTGGGGAAAGTGGCAGTGTTGGCTCCTTCCGAACAATTGTTGTATAATGCCCAGAATGGAAAACACGAGGTACGGGAGGTTGATACCGAATTGTATGTATCTTGGAAAGATGGGGTGTACGTGTTTGTTTCTCAACGGTTGGAGGATATTATGTTGCTAATATCGAAATGGTATGATGTTGATGTATTTTACCAGAATTCCACCGTGAAAGATATTATATTTTCAGGGCGCTTGAAACGTTACGAGAATGCGGAAACTTTGTTAAAAGTGTTCGAACGCTTGGGGGGAGTGAGATTCTCCATTCAAGGTAAGACCGTTATTGTCGAAGACGAGTAAAAATTGAATGGAAAGAAGGTGCAACTGCTTTCCATTCATGTACGAACCTCGACCGGGTGCAACCGGACGAGTATTGTTTAATCATATAATAGTACAAATGTATGAAAAAAATTCGAGGATGTTATCCCCGTTCGTCGGGGGTGCGAAAAATCTTATTGACTATGCGTTTTCTAGCTCTTTTTCTTTTTTGTACGGCCATGCATTTATCTGCATCAGTACATTCGCAAAATGTCGTGTTTAGTTTTAACTTGAAAAATGCCACGTTTGAGGATCTCATGAAGGAGATTCGTCAACACAGCGACTATTATTTTATCTATAAGGATAGCGAGGTGGCTCAGGTGACAAAACTAAATAAACGGTTTAAATCTGTGAGTATCGATGAGGTGCTTAAAGAGTGTCTGAAAGGTACCGGTTTAACTTATTCTGTCGAAGATCAGTTGATTATCATTAAAAAGAATCAGGTTACGACGCCACAAGATACCACGGCGAGAAACGAGGTCCGGTTGATTAAAGGTCGGGTTGTGGATGAGATGGGGAAACCGTTACCGGGCGTGACGGTTGTGCTGAAGGGGACTAATACGGGAGTGGCAACGAGTGCGGAAGGACTTTTTAGCGTGGCTTTGCCTGCCGATACAGCCACGCTGGTGTTTACTTTCGTGGGGATGGAGACACGGGAGGTTAAAATATTACCGTTGAAAGCGGGGGAGACTCGTAAAGATTTGCGTGTCGTGATGAAGGAGGATAAGATCGCCTTGGAGGATGTGGTGGTGACCGGTTACGCGAATATCAAGAAATCAAGTTTCACGGGAACGGCCACGCAAGTGAAACGGGAGGATATTTTGAAAGTGTCGGGGCGGAACGTGATCGATGCCTTGCAGGTGTTTGACCCGTCTTTGCGAATCATGAAGAATAATTTGATGGGATCGGACCCGAATACCTTGCCGGAGTTCTACGTGCGGGGACGTTCGGGGATTGCCGGGGTGAAAGAGTTGGATGCTTTGGAGGCTTCCGACGTGTCGCAGTTCGCGATAACCAATAACCCAAATACTCCTATATTTATACTGGACGGGTTTGAGGTGTCCGTGGAGAAAGTGTATGATTTTGACGTGAACAGGATTAAGGATATTACGATATTGAAGGATGCTGCCGCCACGGCCATGTATGGTTCCAGGGCTTCCAACGGGGTTGTCGTGATCGAGACTGTTGCTCCCCGTCCCGGACGTTTCGTGGTGAGTTATAATGGTAATTATGAAATTACGGCTCCGGATTTAAGTAGTTACAATATGATGAATGCTCGCCAGAATTTGGACACGGAATGGGCGGCCGGAATTTACGCGAGCGATCCCGAGAAAAGTAATTATGAGCGAGATAAGGCATACCAGTATGGCATTTACTTGGATAAGAAGAATGTGATTCTGGCGGGAGGAGATTATTACTGGTTGTCACAGCCGTTAACGACGATGTTTAACCATAAGCATAGTGTTTATATCGAAGGAGGGTCTGATGCGATCCGGTTTGGTATCGAGTTGCGCTATGATAACCAGAACGGTGTGATGAAGAAATCTTTACGAGATCGCATCGGTGCCGGCCTGACACTGGAATATCGTTACAAGGGTTTCCAGATGCAAAATAAGATTTCCTATGACATCATGACTTCGAAGGCTTCGCCTTATGGTTCTTTCGGGGACTATACGAATAAGCATCCTTATGAATCGTGGAAAGACAAAAACGGAAAGTTAATCAAGAAATTGCCACAACGTAATTATGGTGAAAGTTTTATCAATCCTTTGTACGAGGCAACGTTGGGAAATTTCAACAAAAGTAATTACAAGGAGTGGACAGATAATCTAGCATTAAACTGGTACGTGAATGATTATTTACTGGTGAAGGGGCAGTTTGCGATCAGTTATAAATTGGATAAGACCAAGGTGTTTACGGATCCGGAATCGGCCAAGTATGGAGATGGAGTGACAGCATTTTTGCGGGGAGAGTTGACAGAAGCTTCAACAACAACGACCCGGTGGAACACGAATGTGTTTGCCGCTTATAACCGATTGTTCGGGTTGCACAATCTGAATTTCTCTTTAGGATTCAACGCGACGTATTCTAATATCTCGTATTCCTATTCTCATTATCGAGGTTTCCCGGATGCTCATAGGCATTCTCCGGCGTATGCTTACGAAATCGTGACGAAGCCAACGTTTACCGACAATAAGACCCGATTGTTTGGAGTGTTCTTAATGTTGAATTATAGCTATAATGATATTTACTTGGCCGATTTCTCGTTCCGTTACGATGGGTCTTCCGAGTTCGGAACAGAAAATAAATGGGCTCCTTTCTGGTCGGTCGGGGCCGGTATAAATGTGCATAATTACGATTTCTTAAAAGGAAACGAGTGGATCAACCAGTTCCGGATAAAGGGAAACGTGGGACAGACCGGTAAATCGAATTTCCAGCCTTACATGGCACGAAATACTTACGAGGTGTTGTTGGATGACTGGTACCAGACGGGTATCGGGGCGAATTTGATTTACATGGGAAATGATGACCTGACTTGGGAAAAGCAATTATCATGGAATGTCGGTACGGATATTATCACGTGGAATAACCGGGTGACTTTGGGATTTGATTATTATTATAAAAAGACGATCGATTTGGTGACGGAGGTTTCTCTTCCGACGTCTTCCGGTTTTACGAAGTACACGGATAATATGGGAGAAATCTTGAATGAAGGGGTTGAACTTGATTTGAACGTCCGGGCTTATAGTGATAAGAATTGGGATGTTATCGTGTTCGGTAACTTGGCTCATAATAAAAATAAGATACTGAAAATTTCAGAATCGTTGAAACAGTATAACGAACGGATAGACGAGTATTTTCAGGATTATTACTCGATATACGGTACGCCTTCAGAAGACTCGAAGTATGCCAAACCGTTTATGAAATACGAGGAGGGGAGTTCCTTGACGGCGATTTACGGGATGAAATCCATGGGAATTAATCCGGCTAACGGTCAGGAGGTTTACGTGAAACGGGACGGTACGCTAACGTACACGTGGGAGTCGAATGAACAGCAAAAGATCGGGGATACCGAGCCGAAGATTCAAGGGGCTTTCGGGTTGAATGTCCGCTATCGGAACTTTACATTTTACACGACCTTCCTCTATGAATATGGTGGTGACGAGTATAACACGACTTTGGTGAATAACGTGGAGAATGCCAACTTGATCAAGTATAACGCTGATAAGCGAGTGAGTTCGGATCGTTGGCAAAATGTTGGGGATATTGTTCCTCTGAAAGACATAAAAGACCGTTTGTACGTGACCCGTGCAACTTCCCGTTTCGTGCAGAAGAATAATAATGTGGTCTTTAATTCTCTTTCTGTGGGCTATGACGTTGATCCTGTATGGTTGCGGAAGATACACCTGAGTTCGTTGAGGTTGCAGTTCAATATGAAGGATATTGCCACGATGTCAACGATCAAGCGGGAAATGGGGTTGAACTATCCGTTTGCCAGGACATTTACGTTTACTTTGAATGCTAGTTTCTAATACTGAAGATTATGAGAAAGTTATATTTAATATTATTGTTGCCGGTCTTTTGGCTGACATCGTGTAACAGTTTTCTAGATGTTTCGGCAGATAATGAATTGTTACAAAAAGAGATTTTTGGGGACTATAAAGGGGTGAGAATGGCGGTGAACGGGGTGTATCGAAATCTCTCATCGACGAGTTTGTACGGGCAGAATCTGACTTGGGGGTTTGCCAGTGCCATTGGGCATAATTATCAATCCGGTAGTATGTACTATTTGCCTTACGGGTTGTATGAAGCGGCTTCCTTTAATTGGGAAAGTGCCGATGCTCAAAGTTTTGCAGAGGATATTTGGTCGAAGGGGTACAACGTGATAGCCAGTTGTAACGATATTATTCAACAGGTGATCACGAAAGATACTAGCTTTTTCGGCGAGGGGAAGATGGAGAAAGATATGATTTTGGGCGAGATGTACGGCGTGCGTGCGTTAGTACATTTTGATCTGTTTCGTTTGTTCTGTCCGGCCCCGGTGACAGGTAACACGGGACGGGCCATTCCTTACGTGACGAGGTATCCCGATCTGCAACCGAGTTACCAGAATGCCCCGGTTTTTATGGATTCGGTGATTATGGACATGACGCGTGCCCAAAGTTTACTGGCAGTTGTGGACACCGTGTTTAATCGGCGACAGAATACGAGTATATATTCTAGGGTACGTAGTCAAGATCGCGGTTTGGTTGATTCTCCGGATGACTTTTTCCTGTACCGGGCTACCCGAATGAATTACTTTGCGGCAAATGCTTTACTTGCCCGGATGTATATGTATGAAGGGGATGAGGAAAAGGCTTACGAGAATGCCTGTCTGGCTTATAGTTTTCATTTGAAGTGGTTCCGCTGGACGGGGAGTTCTTATCAAGGAGGGGTTTCCAACATAAACTTCCTGTATCCAAAACGTTATAATGAACTTTTCCTTTGTTTCTCGAATAATGATGTGGTTGATAACATGGAAAATATATTGAAAGGTTATTCAAGTGCCTTACGGATGAAGAATATGGATGTTCTTTTTGCCGGGGATATGGATGATTATCGTTACACGGGCTTCTACAACAAGACCACCCTTGCGTATGGGGCGCAACGGTATGCCACGTGGTTGAGGCTATCGGGTGCTACTTTTAAGGAAGTGCTGGACCAGTTGCCTTTGTTACCCGTGATTCGGGCTTCGGAGATGTACCACATACAGATAGAATATTTGTTGAACAGGGAGCGGAAAAACGAGGCGATAGAGTTATTTAACACCTTGAGAACAAACCGCGGGGCCAAGACGAGGTTAACTGCCGATATGTCAATTGACGATCTGAAGTTGAAGTTGGTGTACGATATAATCCGGGAAACACTGACCGAGGGACAGACATTCTTCATGTTCAAGCGTTTGAATCGCGATATTTTTAACGGTAGCGATGATATTAAGATGACTCCGGAAAAGTGGGTGGTTCCTATTCCTTATAGTGAATCGGCATATCAATAATTAAAAATCGAATGGTTATGAGAAAGATATATTTGTTTTTAGGAATTATGCTTGTGCTGGGGGCCTGTTCGAAAGATGATATAAAAACATACAAAGGTGATAATTATCTTCAGTTCGTGAAGGTGGTAACGGATTCATCGGTTTGTTCGTTTTTGGCTTACCCGAATGATAATGAATTGGAATTTCCCGTGGAAGTGGAGGTGATCGGTTTACCTTCCGAGGGAGAACAGGAGTATAAAATCAGCGTGGATCAAGAGAGATCAAATGCCACGACTGCGAATTACAGGTTACCGGAGAAGTTCACGATGAAGCCCGGTAAAGTTCGGGATACTTGTCGGATCACGTTTATTAAAACGGCAGAAATATCGACCGTGGCGTTACGATTGACCTTAAAGCTGGAACCTACCGCTGATTTCTTGCTGGGACAAACCGAATGCCGCTCGGCAATTATCTACGTCTCTAACGTGGTAGCCAAGCCGAATTGGTGGACTGATAATGTGACGCGGAATTATCTGGGTGCGTATTCGGATAAGAAATACCGGTTGTTTATTCAAGAGACGGGTAAAGCGGATATAGATAGTGATAACATAGAAGAACTTCGTTATAACACGATCATATTCAAACATTACCTGCAAAAGAAGAAAGATGCGAACGAGATGGTTCGCGAAGACGACGGAACGGAAATGACCGTGGCATTAGTAGTCGGATAATTAAAATTGAATGTTTATGAAAAGATTTATATTGTTCTCCCTGTTCGTGAGCTTTTGGTTTAGCGCGTGTTACGAGGATAAAGGTAAATATGGCCTGATTGATTATAACGATGTTACACTGGATGTCGTGGCTTCTTTGACGAAAAAGACGATTATTCTGGGAGATACGGTACGTATTGTGCCGAAGATGACGTGGAAATATCCCGATCGGGACACGTTGGCATACGATTATCGTTGGGAGATGGGATTGGGTAATGTCGTTTCGACGGATCGGAATTTCGAGTATATCCCGACGAGTTGCGGGCAGTTCGATGTGAATTTCTATATGACGGACCGGAGTACCGGGATCGAGTTCCATGATAGCCACACGGCGATAGAGGTGAGATCACCGTATAAGGTCGGATGGCTTATTCTGGCAGAAAAGGACAACCGGACAAGTTTGAGTTACATCCGGCGGGATAGCTGGCAGGATGAGGATAAAAAGACGCATTACGAGTGGGTGGCCTATCCGGATGTGTACGCGACGTTGTACCCCGATAATCCGTTAGGAACAGGACCGTTGAAGTTGGAAAACGTGATGACGGGAGGCGAGGCGGACGAAGTGATGGTCGTGCAGCGTACCGGAGGTTCTTATTATTTGAGCGGGATGGATTTCACGAAGGTGATGGCTCTTCACGAGGAATTTCCCGGAAGTGCATATCCTACCGGGCTTGATCCCGTGGAGGTACGTAACGGAGGGTGGCAGGATTTCGTGTTGAGTGCTAATGGCGAAGTTTACTGGAGGAGGAATACGGGTTCCGAGATTCAGCACGTGACGGCTTTTATCGATATTCCTCTTTATTTTCCGGGAGCGAGGGATGGAGGGCGAATCACCCAATTCTTTGATTTGGATACGAAAGATTGTGGTGCCGTGCTGATGTATGACGAGGGTAATAATCGTGTGGTGGGACGATTGACCAGCTTTAATAGTAATTCGGATAGTGGACCTGTCGAGTTTGTTTATACTCCGGATGATCCGGGGGTGGTAAAACTGACGGATCTGACCGGGTATAAGATTATGCACGTGGGTGATTATGGTGACGGAAGTGGACTTAACATTATCTTGAAAGAGGAAAGTACTGGAAATTACTACTATCAGAATATGGAGATTGATAATTGGGACGGGTTCAACATTTTTGATTGTACGCAGGAGCTTTTTGCCGGTAGTAGTGTTGTTTCTGATAATACGGTGTATTTCCGGATTCGTCCCAGTTCCTATCTTTTCATGGGCGAGGGGAGTAAGTTGTACTTCTATGATGTGAACACGAAGATCGTGAAGTTATTCACTGATTATACAAGTGGTAATATCGTGGAAATATTGCAGGATGCAAATGCCGGAGAGATTGGCGTGGCTCTGGATGATGGGAACTTCTATATCTATAAATTGAGTACGGAAGTGCTGGCGGATGCGAATCCGGGTGAGAAAGGGCTGTTATTCCATGTTTCCGGCTTAGGACGGATTGTAGATATTGAATGGAAATGGGGTGGCTCTTATAATTGGGCGTTCAAGCGTTACGAGTAAAAGTTTTCTTAGGCTTGAGTGTTATGTTTTCTTGAAAAGAGGCTGGCTGAAAAGTCCTTTTTTAAACTCCCTCCCTCCTTCGGAGTACTCCCTCTATAAACAGAGGGAGAGCTAAGTTACTCTCCATCTTTGGGAAGAGTTACAGCTCCTCCTCTGTTTATAGAGGAGGTGGCCGAAGGCCGGAGGAGTTTTTAAACAACAAGTAGGATTTTGAGGATGTCCTCTTGGGAAAACCATGTCACAAGTGAAGGGTGTGTAGCTATTATATGTAAATTAAAATGAGAAGATTATGAGAAAATTATCAGTGAGTTTTTTCTTCGTCGTGCTGTTCCTGTTTACCTGTGGCGTGCAGGACGGGTTCGCTCGGAAAAAGAAAAAAGGCGTGAAAGAGGTGGAAAAAGAGACACCTTATCAGAAATTATTCAAAGGCAAGACCCGCGAAACGGTGAAAGGATTACTGACCATTCATAAGATGGATGGGAAAGTATATTTTGAGATTCCCCGGAACTTGTTGGGGAAGGATATGCTATTAGGATCAACGATTTCCGAAACGACCAATAATTTGTTCGGGAGCGTGGGCGAGAAACCGACCGATCCCTTGTGCGTGCAGTTTACACAGACGGATACGATCATCAGCCTGCGGCAAGTGAATCATGGTTACACGACGGAACTGGCAAACGTGGCACAACGGATTCGGGAGAGCATGAAACCTGCCGTGATGTACAACAGCGGGATATTGGCCTATAACCCGGATAGCACGGCGGTGGTTGTCGAGATGACTGAATTTTTCCTGCGGGATGACGAGCAGTTGACGCCTTTCTCGGCATACGCTCCGGCAACTTGGGGCGGGAGATGGATCGTGAAAGAGTTTAAAAAGGATAATTCCCAGTTGGGGCGGATAAAAGCGTTTGAGGATAACGTGAGTGTACAGACGTCTTTGAGTTACGAGGTCAATCTGCGGGACGGGAGGTATTATTACATCTATAAACTTCCGTTCACCTCTTTGATGACACGCAGTTTTATCCTCTTGCCGGAGGAACCGATGCGTCCCCGGATGGCGGACCCCCGTATCGGGATATTTTATCAGGAAGTGGCGGATTTCCGGAATGGGGATTCCGGGTTGAAGAATATATATTACGCCCAACGCTGGCGGTTGGAGCCGTCGGATGAAACGGCTTTCCGGATGGGGCGGCTTGTGGAACCCAAAAAACCGATTGTGTTTTACGTGGATAATGCTTTTCCGGAAAGCTGGAAAAAGTATATCAAGGCCGGGATAGAGGAGTGGAAGGATGCGTTCGAGAGAATCGGTTTTAAGAATGCAATCGTGGCAAGAGATTTTCCGGAGGATGATCCGGAATTTGACCCGGATAACGTGAAGTATTCTTGCGTGCGTTATTCTCCTTCGCAGGTGGCGAATGCCATGGGGCCTTCATGGACGGACCCTCGTACGGGGGAGATTCTGAATGCCTCTGTTTATCTGTATCACAATTTGATCCAGTTGGTGCATGATTGGCGCTTCCTGCAGACTTCTCCGGCAGACCCGGAGGCTCGTAAGGTAATTCTAGATGAGGACGTGTTGGGGGATTGTATCCGTTACGTGGTGTCCCACGAGGTGGGGCATTGTTTGGCGTTGATGCATAATATGTCCGGTTCTGCGGCGATCCCGACCGACTCGTTGCGTTCGCCTTCGTTTACTCAAAAATACGGGACGACGTATTCGATCATGGATTATGCCCGGAATAATTATGTCGCTCAACCGGGGGACAAGGAACGAGGAGTGAAACTGACCCCGCCTAAATTAGGTTTGTACGATTATTTCACGATTCAATGGCTATATACCCCTCTGTTAGATGCCAAGAGTTCGAAAGAGGAAGTTCCGACATTAAGCCGTTGGATTACGGAGAAGTCGGGAGATCCGGTTTATCGTTACGGGAAACAACAGATTTCGTCAAGACTGGACCCCAGTTCGGTAGAGGAAGATTTGGGAGACGACGCGGTTAAATCGGCTACTTACGGGGTGAAGAATTTAAAGTACGTGTTGGCGAATATGGGTGACTGGGTGGCACGGGATGATCCGGACTACACGTTCCAGCAGAATATGTACAATGAAATCGTGTTCCAGTACGTGCGTTACGTGAATCACGTGTTGTTGAATATCGGGGGAATATATTTAAACGAGCGGTATGATGGGGATGAATTGCCGAGTTACGCGGTGGTTCCGAAAGAGAGACAGAAACAGGCCGTCGATTTCTTGTTGGGACAAATGAAAGACTTGGCATGGTTGAACGCTCCCGATATGCAGCAGAAATTGCCTCTGATGAGTAATATCTCGACCGAGTTGGAAGAGAAAATATTCGGGGCGTTATTATCCCGGAGATGGGCGGTAGCTTTGAGTGCGGTGAAGGATGATAACAAGGATACCTATTCCACGAGAGAGTTTTTGACACACGTGCAGGACTTCGTTTTTGCTCCTACCCGTCAGGGAAAGACGCTGACCACGCAAGATAAAAAGATGCAGATGGAGATTTTGAGGCAGATACTACTCTTCACGGACTTGGGGAAAAAGGGGATGTCCGGGGATCCGTTGTCGCTGGCTGACAGGTGCAAGATGATCGAGGTGCCGGAGCAAGTGAAGTTGATGAGCCGGGAACGGTATGGCGAGTTGCCGTTGGAAGTGCTGGGAGGTTTCTCGAACGTGGAGGCGGTACAGCCTTGCGCAGAGGCTCCCGTGACAAAGTTGCCATTGAATATGTCTGAAAGACAAGGTTTCGGCTATTGGGTGAACGTGAATTCCAATATGGTGGTCGAACCGTTGGATCATCTGTATTTCGATATGTTGAAACGGATTCAGGCGTTACTAAAGAGCAAGGCAAACACGGGATCGGAAGATACCCGCCAGCACTATCGGTTGTTGTTGTACAAGATAGAACAAGCATTGAAATAGGTTTGATTTTCTAATACGCGAAAGGATATGAGAAATATATTATATATCTGTTTTCTTTCTTTTTTCCTGTTCGGTTGGGGTGTACAAGGACAAGCGAAGAAAAAGGATAAGGAGAAGAAAGAGACATTGACGGCTTACCAGAAATTATTCAAGGGCAAGCAGGTGAAAACGGCTCATGGACTGATGACGGTTCACAAGATCGGGGATAAAGTGCTGGTCGAGTTTCCGATAAGGTTGCTGGGTAAAGATATGATGCTGACCTCTTCCATCGAGAATATCAGTGACAATGGGGAAGGGGTGGTCGGACAGTTTGCCGGATATGGCTTACCGTTCTGTTTTACCCGTTTGGATTCGACCTTGCAGGCCCGGATATTCCTGATCGATAAACCTCTGAATAATAGTTTGGAGACAAATTGGAACGAGGCTATCGAGCGATCGAATGCCGGGGGAGTGTATGGCACGTTTAAAATAAAGGCTTATACCCCGGATAGCTCGGCAGTTGTGGTGGATATGACTCCTTTATTCATGGAGTATTCCCCGTACACGACCCCGTTTACGGCTATCGGGGGAAATTCTTTCTTTGGACTGATTTCTCGGGAGCATGAATATAAAAAGGAGTGTTCAATGTTGAAAGACGTTGACGCTTTCGATAACAATATCATGGTGACGTGTGAGTTGGGATTTATCGAGAACCAGTATCTGTTCGGGGCTTTTAAGGTGATTCCCGGGGACGTGAAAGTTTCCGTGACGACGAATAAGATGTTGATGTTGTTGCCGGAAGAACCCATGCGTCCCCGCTTGGCCGATCCCCGGCTGGGAGTCTCTTTCATGGAGGTTTCGCAGGTCGAGAATGCCCGGAAGGGGGTGAAATCCACGTTTTACACGAAACGTTGGCGGGTGGAACCGGTAGATGAGGTCGCTCATCGCCGGGGAGAAATGGTCGAGGTGAAGAAACCGATCGTGTTTTACATGGACACGCTGATGCCCAAGGAGTGGCAGCCTTACATTAAAGAGGGGATCGAGTCATGGAATGAGGCTTTCGAGAAGATTGGTTTTAAGGATGTGGTACGGGTGGTGGATTTCCCGAAAGATGATCCGGATTTTAATGCTAACAATATAAAGTATTCCACGATCAGGTATGCCCCGTTGTGGCTTGATATGCAGAATTCGATGCACGTGGACCCTCGTACGGGGGAGATCCTGAACGCCTCTCTTTATATTTATGACGGGTTGGTGTCCGGCTTGAAGACAAATCGGATGTTGACGACGATGGCGACTGATCCGAGTGTCCGGACAACTCGTTTCTCTGAAGAAATGATCGGGGAGCTGATCCGTGTAGAGATCATGCGGGAGGCGGGAATTAATCTGGGTCTGGTGTATAATGCGGGAGCGTCTGCCGTGTATCCGGTTGATTCGTTACGTTCTCCGTCTTTCACACGGGAACATGGTTTGAGTCCTTCCGTGATGGATTACGTGCCGTGTAATTATATTGCCCAGCCGGGGGACGTGGAAAAGGGTGTAAGGATGGTTCCCGGGGGATTGGGAGAATACGATTATTATGTGATCAGGTGGTTGTATGAACCGATTCCGACAGTCACTACGCCGAAGGATGAGTTTGCGACCTTGGATCGTTGGATTCGGGAGGAGCGGACAAATCCGAAGTATCGTTTCGGGAAGGTGCCTTATTATTACTATGATCCCCGTTGTTTTACCGGGGACTTGGGGGATGATCATTTGAAGGCTTTGGAGTATGCCGTGAATAATTTGAAGATAGCGGTTCGGAATTTCTATGACTGGTATGCCGAAGGGGATGAAGACCTGAGCTTGAGAAGTCAGTTGTATAACTCGTTACGCGGTCAGTTGCAAAAGCGGATTAACGATGTGTCCGTGAACTTGGGTGGTTTTTACCAGATGGAGGCTTTCTCCACGGAGGAGGAGCCGAGTTACGTGGTTGTACCCGGTGCGATACAGAAGGCGGCCGTGAAATGTATGATTGATATGGCGAAAGACCTTGCTTGGTTGGAAAACAAGGCGGTTGAGAAGAAGTTGGAGATTCGAAACTCCAATGTGGACCAAATTCGGAGTTTTATCCTAGGGACCTTAACGTTCCGGTTGAAGTACGTGGCTCTCGGGGCTGAAAAGGGCGGGGATTATTCGTTGGCCGAGTATGTTGAGGATATTTACAGGAACGTGTGGGACGGGACATTGAAGAATCGTCCTTTGGAGAAGTACGAGATGGATTTGCAGAAGGAGTTCTTGGGTAGCGTGGTCGCATCCTCCACGATCGCAACGACTGCGGGTAATTTTACTCCGAGAAGGGGGATTGCAATGGTTGGTCATGAGGGGGCGATTTCTCCGGAAACGATTGATCGCAAGCAGTTGGATTTGATACGAGAACAACTTGCTGTTTTGCCGGAGAAAGGGATGAGTCAGGAAGAACGGAGTGGGTTTTATCCCACGATGCAAGTGGTGATGCCGGGTGATTATATCCCGGTGAATTACTATTTCGATATGTTGTTCAAGATTCAGGACTTGTTGAAAGGAGCCGTGACGAAGAGTTCCGGGGAAACAAAATTACATTACGAGTATTTGCTGTATAAGATTAATAAGATGTTAGCTAACAAGTAAAAGAAGAGGGGGCTGAAAAGTCGTTTTTTAACTCCCTCCCCCCTTCGAGGTGCTCCCTCTATAAACAGAGGGAGAGTTAAAATACTCTCTATATTCGGAAAGAGTCACCAGCTCCTCCTCTGTTTATAGAGGAGGTGGCCGAAGGCCGGAGGAGTTTCTTGAAATTAAATGACTTTCGGGCAGCCCCGTGGTTTGTGTGTATTGTATGAATTTAAAATAAATGTATGGAAGAATCTATTGTAAAAGTGGAGCATTTATCTCATCGTTACAGTATTCAATGGGCGATTCGGGATATTAATATTGAAATTACGCGAAATGGCATTTACGGGTTACTAGGCTCCAACGGGGCAGGAAAGTCAACCACGATGAACATTATTTGTGGCGTGTTGAAACAGACGGAGGGGGAGGTGTATATTAAGGGAATTAATTTACGGGAGAATCCGGTAGAGGCCAAAAAGCATTTGGGCTTTTTACCGCAGAAGCCACCCCTGCATATGGATTTGACGGTGGAGGAGTATTTGGTACATTGTGCCAATATGCGCCTGATCCCCGCTCATGAGGTTCAAGGGGCCGTGAAAGACGTGATGGGGCGTTGTGGAATTTCCCATTTCAGTCGGCGATTGATCCGGAACTTATCGGGAGGGTATCAACAACGATTGGGTATAGCGCAGGCCATCATTCATAATCCGGATTTCGTGGTACTGGATGAGCCGACAAACGGGCTTGACCCGAACCAGATCGTGGAGATCCGGGAGTTGATCCGGGAGATTGCGGTGGACCGAACCGTGATTCTATCCACGCATATCCTTTCTGAAGTGCAGGCGACTTGTGATTATATCCGGATGATCGAGGAGGGGCAAGTGGTCTTTTCCGGTACGGTGGATGAGTTTGATAATTATATTGTTCCCAATACGTTATTTGTGTCGTTAATCGCCGCGCCACTGGCAGAAGTGATCCGGGAAATTCCGGGCGTGGTTGCCGTGGAAGAACTGGGCGGATCGAAGTTCCGGATTCAGTTTTCGGATGCGCTGGAAGCAACGGAACGTTTGGTCGAGGCCAGCGTGACAAAAGGGTGGCGATTAGTCGAAATCCGTCAGGAAAAGAGTTCCTTGGATGAGATTTTTGCTGAATTATCAAAGAAATAATGACTAAAAACAGATAACGAGATGAAGACAATATATAAAATAGCCCGCACGGAGTTGCAAACCTTGTTTTACTCTCCGATTGCGTGGTTGATTCTGGTGATATTCACCTTTCAAGCGAGTATGGCGTTTACGAACGGCTTGGCGGGTAACGTGAGAAGTCAGGAATTGGGGTACGGGCTTTACAACGTGACGATGGGCGTCTTTGCCGGATGGCGGGGGATGTTTATCGCGATGCAGCAATACTTGTATCTTTATATTCCGTTGTTGACCATGGGGTTGATGAGCCGGGAATTGAGTAGCGGATCGATCAAGTTGCTGTACTCTTCTCCGGTTACCAATACGCAGATTATTTTGGGAAAATATCTTTCTATGATGATATACAACTTGGTGTTGATGTGTATTCTGGCCGTGTACCTTGTATTTGTCGCTATTACTATAAAATCGGCAGACGTTCCCTTGATTCTTTCCGGTATGCTCGGGCTTTACTTGCTCGTGTGTGCGTACGCTGCGATCGGGTTATTCATGTCGAGTATTACTTCTTATCAGGTCGTGGCGGCCATGGGAACCTTGGCGGTGTTGGCGGTGCTGAACTTCGTGGGGGATATGTGGCAGGATATTGATTTCGTGCGTGATATAACGTATTGGCTGGCGATTAACGGTCGGACGCAGGAGTTTATTAACGGTTTGATTTGTAGCGAGGATGTACTCTACTTTGTGATCGTGGTGGCGTTGTTTCTTTTCCTTTCAATTATCCGCTTGCAGTCCCGGAGGCAGAAGACGACGTGGATGACGACCGTCGGGAAATACGGGAGTGTTATCGTGATCGCGATGTTGTTGGGATATATGACTTCCCGTCCGAAGCTGATGTGTTTTTATGACACGACAGCCACGAAACAACGGACGCTGACTCCTAATAGTCAGAGTATCGTGGCTCGGATGGATGGGGGATTGACGATGACGACTTTCGTGAATATATTGGAGGAGAACTATTGGGCCGGATTGCCCCGTAGCGTGAACGATGATCTGCGACGTTTCAAGATGTACACCCGCTTTAAGCCGGAAATCAAAATGAAATACGTCTATTATTACGATAAGGCGAAGAATCCGGAACTGGATAAGGCTTATCCCAATTTGTCCGACCGGGAGCGAATGTTGAAACGGGCTGAAATCTGGAATTTGGATTCCAATATGTTTATGCGCCCGGAAGAGGTGAGAAAGATAGCTGATCTCGGACCGGAAGGGAATCGTTTTGTACGGTTGCTGGAACGGGATAACGGGGAGAAGACATTTTTGCGGATATTCGATGATATTCAGCGTTTTCCCTTTGAGACGGAAATCTCTGCCGCCTTCAAGCGGTTGGTGATGGAATTACCTCTTGTCGGTTTCGTGAAAGGACACGGAGAAAGGGATTGTATTCGGGAAGGAGACCGGGACTACAATCGTTTCGCTCAAGATAAACCGTTCCGCTATTCTTTGGTTAATCAAGGTTTTGACTTTACAGAAGTGACATTGGATAAGCCGATCCCGGAACAGGTGGATATTATCGTGATTGCGGACATGAGAACCCCGATGACGGTGGGTGAACGAGCAAATTTGGATGCTTATATCGCCCGCGGGGGGAATCTGTTGATCGCCGGGGAACCTCGTCGTCAGGAGTTTATGAACCCGTTGGTGGAATCTTTCGGCGTGCAGTTTATGCCGGGGCGCTTGGTGAAGAAGAGCGAGCATTTCCAGCCCGATTTTATTATCGCCACGCCGACCAAGGAGGCCGGAGAGTTTTCCTATATCTTTAACCAGATGATTCGCCGGGAATACGTGGTGACCATGCCGGGTACGACAGGGTTGGAGTGTTTCGAGGATAAAGGATTTTCTATCACGCCTTTATTCGTGAGTGACACGATCGACAGTTGGAATGAATTGGAAACGGTTGATTTTTTAGATGATACGGTTTCTCTTAATCCTTCGATAGGAGAAGTTGAGCGTTCGTATGTCACGGCTTTGGCGATGTCCCGTCCGATGGGAGGGAAAGAACAACGCATTATTATCTTGGGTGATGCGGATTGCCTGAGTAACGGGGAAATCAGTATCGGGCGTAAGGATGTTGCCGCAGCAAACTACTCTTTAATATCCGGTTCTTTTTTCTGGTTATCCAATGAAGAGGTGCCGATTGATGTGCGCCGTCCTACCCCGCCTGATAATAAAGTGTACGTGAGCATGGATTGGATGTATTTCTGGAAAGTGGTACTCATGGGTGTTTGGCCCGGTCTGTTAGCTTTCTGGGCGATCTTTATATGGATTAGGAGACGAGGGCGATAAATAGAAGTGAAAATTTAGTATGGGGTAGATGTGTTATCTCATGTGAGTTTTCCTGTTGTGTTGGGATATCCCGGTTCTTTCCGGGGTATCCCTTTTATTATGAGCCTGTTTAAATTTTGTTGAACAAAATCTTGTCGTTGCTTGATTACCTCTAGGTCATCCAATGTCCCTTCGATGTTCCTTCGGTGTCCCTATATGTCTCCGTTTTGCTCCGTGCCGTGTTCAGATGTATTTCCTCCGGTCATCACTCGCAAGTGACACGGAGAAAGCTATACCAAACAATAGAGTAACAGCGTACCGTGGGTATAATAAAGCACTTGTTCGTGGATAACTATCTTGTATTGGATGACCTGTCTATTAAACAATTGACACCCAATATTTTTATCTTATCCATACGAAATTTAAACGAGGTCCTGTATTTTGAGAATTAATTACTTCGCACATTCTTTGTTCTTTAATTTTTATTCATGTATATTTATTTTGAGTCATTGGGGGGATATTTGAATTACGAGATTTTCATTAGAGCGGAATGGTTGTCCGTTTCGGGTGGCAGGCTGCCATTTAGGAGAATCCTGAATAACTTTTTTCAGTTGTTCGTAAATGGATTGAGGTTGACATTCTGTGATACGTATATTTTCCAGTTTGCCATTTTCCGTGATGGTGAAATCGAATGAAACCGTAGAAATATTTGCTATTCGGGAGGTAATCCATCTTGAGAATTCGGTGAAATGTTGTCCGTTGAAGGTGGGTCTGGTGCGAGTTGGGATAACCGTAATTTGTTTCGGAGCAAATAAAATGGTCAGTGTGTCCGTGTGATTCTTAGCTTGTCTGTTTATCATGCATGGTTTTGCCCACAGGGGAGATTTTTTTAGTACTCGGATCGTTTCATTGCGGAATGCTTCGGGGGAGTCGGATAAAACCTGAATGTTGTCGATAGAACGATTGGTTAAAACCGAATATTGAACAATAACTTTAACAGTTTCTCCTTTGAAATCAGTTTTTTTAGGAAATTTGATTTTTTTCTGTACCCAGTCTGAAAAATTTGCTTGCTCGTAAGAGAATAAAGGAAGGTACTCAAAGGTTTGGGCATAACTTGTTTTGCCAGCAAAAAAGATAATGCTGATGATAAAAGATAGGATTATTTTCATAGCCAATTATAGTTTTAGTTCTACAAATATATTAAAAAATTGTTGAGACTAAAGGATAAGTTAGAATAATTTGTAGGTTCGCAGGCTTTAAAAACATCAATAAATGCTATATTTACGACCTCTATTTTGTGTAAAGTGTTTAAATTGTAAAAGTGTTTATTATGTTATTACGCGGATGTTTAGTTATTTTGTTGTTAGGCGTGCAATTCGCTTTTGGACAACAGAAACCCAATCCGGATTGGGTAAATCAGAAGTTTTCCATGTTTATTCACTGGGGATTGTATTCGGAGTTGGGGGGAGTTTGGAAGGGACAACCGGTTCGTGCCGGGTATAGCGAGCAGATACAATCTTTTGCCAAGATCCCGAAGGCAGAGTACGAGGCGGTGGCGAAAGAGTTTGATCCGGAGAAATGGAATGCCGATTCCGTGGTGGCTTTGGCAAAGGCGGCGGGGATGAAGTCCATCGTGTTTACGTCGAAACATCATGACGGGTTTTGTATGTATCATTCCAAGTACACGAAGTATAATATCGTGGATGCAACCCCTTTCAAGCGGGACGTGATGAAAGAATTGTCGGATGCTTGTCGTCGGCAGGGGGTGAAGTTTGCGGTTTATTATTCGTTGATTGATTGGAATTTCCCCGGAAATAGCATTACCCCTCATAACGCGGATGCCATCTCGAAGGAACACCACGCGTTCAGTATGCACCAAGTGGAAGAGATCATGACGAATTACGGTCCGATTTCTGAAATTTGGTTTGACATGGGTTCTTTGAGCGGGCAACAGAGTAAAGAGTTGTATGACCTTGTGAGTCGTCTGCAACCACAGTGTATGGTGAGTGGACGTTTGGGAAATGACCGGGGAGATTTTGCCGTGATGGCGGATAATGCTTATCCAAATTACAAGATTGGAGTGCCTTGGCAAACGCCGGCTTCGTTTTTTGATGAGACATGGAGTTACCGTTCTTGGCAGGAACGGGGAAGTTTGGATAAAAAGATTGATGAAAAGTTACGTAGTTTAGTGAAGGTGGTAAGCCGTGGAGGTAACTTTTTATTGAATATTGGTCCGAGAGGGGATGGTTCCGTGGTAGAGTTTGAACGGGATGCCTTGTTAGCTATGGGAAAATGGATGAAACGTTACGGGGAGGCAATTTATAATACAACGGCTAATCCTTTTGATCATGCCGTTGTATGGGGAGACATTACCGGTAAGGGGAACAGTCTCTACTTATTTGTTGAGAATCTTCCGGCTAGCCGGAAGATCATTTTGAACGGGTTGATCGGGAAAGCGAAGAAAGCAAGTTTGTTAGCTGACGGGAAGGTCTTGAATTTGAAACAGGATGGGCAGTCCGTGTCGGTAAATATTCCCGGGGATGTGAAACCGGACCGGGGTATGATCGTGGTGAAACTGGAATTTGCCGGAGCCTTCCGGGTCGTTCCCGACCGGGTTCTTGAAACGAGCGAGTTGTCGGCTGTGAATGCAATTCCCGTGTATGCTTATTCCAGTATGGATTATTATTCCAGTTTTCGGAGTACGGTTGGTTTTAGCTGGCATTTCAGAAAATCCGGAAAGACCATTACCCCGATAATTGTTTACACGGCTGGAGAGCAGGGAAAAGAACTCCGTTTGGTCATTGACGGGAAAGAGCAGGACGTGACTTTGGTTGGCGGGGAGGTACAGAAGTTGAATAACCACCTGGAGGGGATCACGTGGGGTAAGGTGTATATGTTCGATCCTCAAGAGGAACGCTTTAATGGGACGATTCTTGATCCGAAAGTGAATGCGGCAGCTTGGCATTTGCGGGATGATTTTAAACCGGGAAAAGCCTTAAATATCCCGATGCAGGAGAAACAGTCGGTGCATATATTACACGAGTTAACGAGTGATCGGGAGCAGGATGTACTGGTTGAATTGGGGGGTGCCGACGGGGTGCAGGTAGCCCTGAATGGTAAGGATGTGTTGTTGCGTACATATGTTGGCGGAATACCCCGGACAAATGAGGTGATAAAACTACATTTGAAGAAGGGAGATAATCAGTTGGTCATGAAGTTACACAATCGTTACGGGACAGAAGTAACCTATTTGATGAATCCGAACGTGAAACAAGAAGAGTATAAACTTCGTTTGAAATCAATGAAGCTTTACTCCGGGGAAATTCATGATTGCAGTCTTGGAATGGCTCATCCTGCCAACAAGAATAGCGATATGGGATTACGGGATATACGAGTAGAATTAGAATAATATAAAGTATAGAATATGAAAAAGAGATTACGTAAGAAATTACATAAAGGGGAGTTCCGGGAACTGGGATTTTCTTTTGATGCCCAATTCAAGGCAGATACGGAAATGCAAGTGGTTGAAGCATGGTTGCAGGAGTTGGCAAGTTTGTTGAATTCTCATTCTTTGGAAATGGGGGGAGGTTGGAATTCCAATGTTTGTGGGGGATTCATTACCCGTGAACGAGGTAGTGTTACTCCGGAAGAGCAGGACATCGTACGGAAATGGTTTGATGAACACGGGCAGAATTTGGAATCCGTTACTGTCGGTGAGTTGAAAGATGCCTGGTACGGGTGGTAAAAAAACACCGATCAGTTTTCATTTCATTGTAAAATATTATATTTTTGTCTGCGCTTGGGGCTGTATTTACAGCCCCAAGTTTGTAAGGTTCTCGTGGGTTGTTTATGCTCAACTTCTTTTCAGGGTTAACATGAATCGTGTATGTGATTTTATTGGTTGAAAGAACTTTACGGGTATTTTCCGTTATGGCGAGATGACTAGAAAACTGATTATATGAGAACAAAATTTTATTTACCTTTTATTGCTTTAGCATTGATAGCTACAAGTTGCAATAGTAAAAAAGAGGCGACCAAGGAAAGTGGAATCCGCCTCGCGAATCTGGATCAGACGATTAATCCGAGAAATGATTTTTACCAGTATGCCTGTGGAGGCTGGATGAAAGCTAACCCGCTCACGGATGAGTATTCAAGTTTCGGTTCATTCGATCAATTGGCCGAAAATAATCGTACCCAGATCAAAGGATTGATCGAGGAATTGGCCAAGCAACAATCCCAGCCGGGCAGTATCACCCAGAAAATCGGGGATTTGTATAATATCGCCATGGATAGTGCTAAGTTGAATGCGGACGGGGTTGCCCCGATTAAAGAATACTTGGATAAATTGGCGGCGATCAAAGATAGAAATGGTTTATCTCAGGAGATAGCAACCATGCACCGGGATGGTTTCGGACCTTTCTTCGGTTTGTACGTGGGGGCTGACGACATGAACAGTTCTATGAACATGGCCCAGTTGTATCAAGGAGGTTTAAGCTTGGGGGAACGTGAATATTATTTGGATGATGATGATCATACAAAGGAAATTCGCACGAAGTTTGAAGAACACGTGGGTAAGATGTTCCAATTGGCCGGGTTTACTGCGGAAGAAGCTCAAAAAGCGGCAAAGAATGTGATGACAGTCGAGACTTGTTTGGCTGAAGCTTCTAAGTCTGCCGTGGAATTGCGTGACCCGTACGCGAATTACAATAAAATTACAGTGGCACAATTGAAGAAAGAAGTTCCGTCAATAGATTGGGATGCTTATTTCACGACGATCGGGTTGAAAGATTTGCAGGATGTGAACGTGGGACAAATGGATGAGATCAAAACGGTTGCCGATTTATTGAAAAAAGAAGATTTGGATGTATTGAAGGCTTATTTACAGTGGAATGTGATTAATACGGCATCTTCTTATTTGAGTGATAACTTTGTTGCACAGAACTTTGATTTTTATGGAAGAACTCTTTCCGGAACGAAAGAGATGCAACCTCGATGGAAACGTGCCGTTAGCGCTGTGAATGGTGTGCTGGGAGAGGCCGTCGGACAAATGTATACCGAAAAATATTTCCCTGCCGCGGCTAAAGAGCGTATGATTAAGTTGGTTGGAAACTTGCAGAAAGCTTTGGGAGAACGGATTCAAGGATTGGAATGGATGAGTGAAGAGACAAAAGCGAAAGCTTTGGAAAAATTGGCCGCATTCCATGTAAAAGTGGGTTATCCTGATAAATGGAGAGATTATTCCAATCTGGAAATAAAGAATGATTCTTACTGGGCGAATATTATTCGTTCCAATCATTTCGATCATGATAAAATGATTGCCAAGGCAGGTAAACCGGTCGATAAGGACGAATGGTTGATGACCCCGCAAACTGTAAATGCTTATTATAATCCGACGACGAACGAAATTTGTTTCCCGGCAGCTATTCTTCAGTATCCGTTCTTTGACATGAACGCGGATGATGCTTGTAATTATGGTGCTATTGGAGTTGTTATCGGTCACGAAATGACTCATGGTTTTGATGATCAAGGGCGTCAATATGATAAGGATGGAAACTTGAAAGACTGGTGGACTCCGGAGGATGCCAAGAACTTCAAGGAAAGAGCCCAAGTGTTAGTAGACTATTTTGGAAATATCGAGGTGTTACCGGGCTTGAAAGCGAATGGAGAACTGACGTTAGGTGAAAATATCGCTGACCATGGTGGTTTGCAGGTGTCATTCTTGGCATTACAGAAAGCGATGGCTGAAAACCCGCTTGGAAAAGACGAGCATGGTTTCACCCCGGAACAACGTTTCTTCTTGTCATACGCTAATGTTTGGGCAGATAACACCCGTGATGAACAAATCCGTTTGCAAACGAAATCCGATCCTCACTCTTTGGGACGGTGGCGTGTGAATGCAGCACTTCCTCACATCAGTATGTGGTATGACGCGTTTGGCGTGAAAGAAGGTGATGCATTGTATTTGCCGGTTGAAAAGAGAGCTTCTATCTGGTAATAGGTGGTTTTTATGATATTGATTCCCCGGGTTGGCTATGCTGATTCGGGGAATGTTTTTTAGGGGTATCTCGCCTGTATTACAGTATACTTGCGTCGGTGTCTCGTTAGTAGGTTAACGAAAGGTTAACGAAAGGTCAACGATAGGTTAACGGTGTGGACTATCAATTTATGGGCGATATTTTCTTCATATATCATGTATATATACAGGAGACACCGAGGAGTGTACGGCGAGACTACTAAGCGTGTCTAAGGAAGGTATAAATCGGGAAGGGGCTAGGAACTAGGATTGTTGCCTGCATGGATTTGTTTTTAACCAAAAAATAATTTATATTTGCTTGATACTAAAATTAAAAGGGTTATGGACATAGTTAAGCGAGATCAGTTTATTGCTCTTTGGAAGAAATATTTCAATGATGCGGAACTTCCTGTTGCATTTTATTATTCAAAGGAAAATAATAACGCCACGATCGTGAAGAAGGCGATGGGGCATACTTGTATCATAGCCCAGCTTGGGCGAGTTCGTAAAGGTGAATCGCTTTGTTTTTTACCGGATTCGGTGGGATGTGGCGGGGGAAAGTTTTACTTGGGATTCAGTAAAAGTATGAGGGAGGGATTCGAATATTTCCTGTCTCACGGGGAAAACACGCCTCACTGCGAGCGCTATAAACGGACCCCAGAACAGGTGAATGCTTTCTTGAAGACGATCCATGAACTTCCGAGAAAAGGTGATTGTCTGGTGTTTAAACGTTGGGATCACTTGACGGAGCAAGACGAGCCGGAGGCTGTGTTTTTCTTTGCCCCGGCGGATGTTATCTCTGGGCTTTTCACCTTAGCCGGTTTTGACAGTTCGAAACAGGAGGCAGTGATTTCTCCTTTTGGGGCCGGCTGTACCTCTATTATTTACTATCCTTACCGGGAACAAATAGAGGGTACGAAAAGAGCGGTGCTTGGGATGTTCGACCCGTCGGCAAGGTTATGTACGGGTAGTAATCTATTGTCTTTTGCCGTGCCGATCTCGAAATTCATGGAGATGATTGACCAGATGGAGGAGAGTTTCCTGATCACGAATACGTGGAAGATGATGCAAAAACGGATGTGATGGACGTGAAACGGGGAGCCCGGTTATGCGTCTCGTTTTACGAGATGTTCGCGGCTTCCGCTCTTGCCGTGTCCTTTGCCTGTGGGCTGATTATGTTCATTTACCGGATGAAAT
>ULVU01030455.1_pt1 | contig 28752 bp, 22 predicted proteins | sample 1959731 | NCBI WGS metagenome assembly ULVU01 (sample SAMEA4835794, study PRJEB28245) | human gut metagenome | biome: gut microbiome; material: fecal sample | place: Denmark | collected 2008 | reverse complement strand
GGCGCCCGTCGCAACGGGTGCGGGTGCGGATGATGAGGGCGTCGGCATCGCGCACGTCCTCCGCGGCGATCCGGCTGCCAGGCAGGTAGCGTACCTCGGCCCACGGCTCGAGAACCCCCTGCAAAAAAGGGATGGCACTGTCTGCGACGATTTTCATGGATAGTTGCTTTTTCCTGATTTCTTTTCTTTCCGGAAACAAATATAGGGAAAAATTAAATTTTTTGTACCTTTGTCATTTAAAATGAACATTTTCATTAAGCGGGGGCAGAGGTTGCAAGCATACTATCTGTGCCGGGCGCGGAAAATGGAGAATGAAATTCAACCGTATGGAACTAAACGCCTTCGATCCCGACGGGGTCGGTGTGGATAACGGAACCTATTTCGGGCTTCCTTTCGAGCCGGGAACGGCCGAACTGGTGCTGGTTTCGGCTCCGTGGGACGTGACGGTGTCGTACGGCGCCGGGACGGCCCATGCGCCCGATGCCGTGATAGAAGCCTCGACGCAGCTCGACTTCCATGAGCCGCTGGCTCCCGGCGTGTGGCGCCGCGGTATCGCCACGGCCGATGTGGACTATGCGTTGCTGGAGGAGTCGCAACGCTTGCGCAGCGATGCGGAGAAGGTGATTGCCCATCTCGAAGGCGGGGGAAGTCCCGAGGACGACTATGCGGTACGCAAGGTGCGCCGCATCAACGAAGGCTGCCGCGCCATGAACGCCAACATTGGGGCGCAGGCGGCGCGGTGGCTCGACGCAGGGAAGACCGTGGGACTGGTCGGGGGCGACCATTCGACGCCCTACGGACTGATCCGTGCCCTGGGTGACCGCCACGGGGAGTTCGGCATCCTGCATATCGACGCCCACTGCGACCTGCGCGATGCTTACGAAGGCTTCGAGTTCTCGCATGCTTCGATCATGTTCAACGTCCTGCGCGACGTGCCTTCGGTGAAAAAAATCGCCCAGGTCGCAGTGCGCGATTTCAGTGGGACGGAAGCCGCCCTGGCCGCTTCTTCCGCCCGTGTTGCCACCTTCGACGACCTGTCGCTCGCCGCCGCGATGTTCCGCGGCGAGACCTGGGACGCGCTGTGCCGGCGAATCGTGGATGCGCTGCCGCAGGAGGTTTACGTGAGCTTCGACATCGACGGCCTCACTTTTGAGAACTGTCCCCATACGGGTACGCCCGTCTGCGGGGGGCTTACGTTCAATCAGGCCGTGTGGCTGCTCGATACGCTCGTGCGTTCGGGGCGCCGCATTATCGGGTTCGACGTCGTGGAGGTCGCTCCGGCGCCCGAAGCGAAAGTGGATGCCATCACCGGGGCGCGCATGCTCTGGAAATTGTGTAATTTGACATTAAAATCAAACGGACAGTAAATGCGACTATTTTCAATGTACCGCTGGGTACGTGAGCGTCATATGATCGGTATACGCGGCCGCAATTTTCTGGAAGCCCCCTGGGCGGGAGGCGTCGTACTGCTCGGTTGTGTGATCGTAGCCATGCTGCTGGCCAACCTGCCCGGGACTTCGCTCTATTACCGCCATCTGCTCGAAACGGATCTTTCGCTGATGGTGCACAGCCCCGACGGGCTGATCGACTGGGTTTTCCCGCGCGGAATGACCGTCGAGAAGCTGATTAACGACGGCCTGATGGTGATTTTCTTTTTCGCCGTCGGACTCGAAATAAAGCGGGAGATCGTTTGCGGGCAGCTTTCGTCGGCACGCCAGGCCATCCTGCCTGTATTGGCGGCCGCAGGCGGCATGCTCGCCCCTGCGATCATTTTCCTGTTCTTCAACCACGGCACCATAGCGGCCAACGGATGGGGTATACCCACGGCCACGGACATCGCCTTTGCCATCGGCATCCTTTCGATGCTGGGCGACCGCGTGCCGGTTTCGCTCAAAATATTCCTCACGGCACTGGCCATCGCCGACGACCTGGGGGCAATCCTGGTCATCGCGCTCTTTTACGGGGGGCAGGTGCAGATAAGCTGCCTGCTGGCGGCATTGGTCATCATGCTCGCGGTCTACTTCATGAAGGAGATGGGCGAAAAACGCATGTTCTTCTACCTGGTGCCCGCCGTGGTGATCTGGGGGTTGTTCTACTATTCGGGCGTGCATTCGGCCATTTCGGGCGTGGCGATGGCCATGCTGATCCCGATGACGCCCCGTTACAGCAAGGAGTATTTCGCCCATAAGATGCGCCACCTGAAGGAGTTGATGCTGGCTGCGAGAACGTCGGGCGATGATTTTCCCAACGAGCACCACCGGTTCTACATGCGCCGCATGCGTTTGCTGGCGGCCGACTCGGTGGGTATGAGCTACCGCCTGGAGCATTCGCTGGCGCCCTATGTCACGTTCCTGGTGATGCCGATTTTCGCACTGGCGAACGCCGGTGTCGAGATCACCTCGCCCGAGTACCTGAATATTTTTCACTATTCGTCCGAGATCGGGTCGATCGGGATGGGTATTTTCTTCGGGCTCGTGGTCGGTAAGCCTTTGGGCATATTTCTTGCGAGCTGGGGTGCCGTGAAATCCGGCCTTGCCGTGATGCCCGAGGGGGCTACATGGCGCCTGTTGCTGGCCGTGGCCTGCCTGGGCGGCATAGGTTTCACGATGTCGTTGTTCGTCGATGCGCTGGCCTACACCGAACCCGACCTGATCGACCGGGGCAAGATAGCGATCCTGATGGGCTCGACGGCCGCGGCCGTGCTGGGAAGCCTGCTGATTTTGGTTTTTTCGAAGAAACGGAAATAAATAATATGCGTAAAACATTTTTTGCCCTGACAGCCATGGCGTTGCTGGCCGGAGCCTGCTCCAGGAAGTCGGGCGGGGGCGTGAAACTCAAGGCCGACACCGATTCGGTAGCTTATATCATCGGTATGAACGTGGGCATGAACCTGCTCAAAATGGATTCGACGCTCAACGTCAATGCCGTATGCGAGGGTATCCGCGACGTGTTCCGTGCCGGGGCGAAACTCTCGGCGGACGATGCCGAGGTCTATTACCTGCGTTACATGAACTATGTGCTGCCCGAAAAGGCGCGTGCCTACGAGGAGCAGTTCCTCGCGGACTTCGCCAAATCGAACCGCAGCTATGCCCGCACGCCGTCGGGCGTGACCTACGCCGTGGAGGTGCTGGGCGATCAGGAGCAGATTCCGGTTTCCGACCGGGACAGCGTTGCGCTGCGCTACATCATCCGCACGGCCGACGGGGCCGACGTCTACTCCTCCTACGAGCGCCGCGACACGCTGCGCACGTCGCTCGGCAGCCTGAACAAAGGGATGAAGGAGAGCGTGAAGCTGATCGGCAAGGGCGGGAAGATCAATGCATGGATGCCTTCTGCGGTTGCCTATGGCTCTGCGGGGGACAAAGAGCTCGGGATCCGGCCCAATGCCACGCTTTATTACGAAATCGAGCTTGTCGATCTCGACAAATATACGAATTGGTCGCGGCGCAATAATTTACGCCGGTAATTTGGGGCGATATCGTAATTATTTTATAACTTTGCGCGGGTGAACCCCGAACAGGCTCAAACGATTAGACTAAACATATTCAAAAAACGATGAAAAAGATTCTTTTTGCCGCGGCGCTTGCGGGTGCCGCAATCCTGACCGCCTGCGGAGACAAGGGCGGCGGTGTCCGTATGGGCAGCCTTTCCGAATTCGACTCGCTGTCGTATGTGCTGGGTGCGAACATTGGTAACGGTATAAATTTTGAAATGAGGGACATCCCCTTCGATTTCAAGGCCATCGACAAGGGTATCAAGGAAAGTGCGATGGGTAAGGCTACGCAGGAGCACGACAAATCGCTCGAAATGCTGCGCGAGTACTTCATGACCAAGCGCGGCGAGCGCGCCCAGGCAATCGCCGCCAAACGTGCCGAGCAGGACAGCATCCGTCTGGCCGGAGGCGACAGCACGAAGGTCGAATATCCCACGGCCGACCCTGCCATGTTCGAGAACGAGGAGGAGCGCGCCGAGATTTCGTATGCTTTCGGTAACGACATCGGTTACAACATCAGCCAGAGCGGTATGCCCATACAGCTGGTTTGGATCGGTCAGGCCATGCAGGACGTACGTGACGGCAAGGCCAAGATGACCGAGGACGAGGTAAACCAGTACCTGCAATATTATTTCATGGTGAAGCGCCCTGCCGAGAATGCCGCCGCATCGAAGGCATGGCTGGAGAAGACCGAGAAGAAGTCGGGCGTCAAGAAGACCGAGTCGGGCCTGCTCTACAAAGTTACCAAGGAGGGCGACGCTGCCAAGATGGCGAAGGATCCCCGCGATGTGGTTCGGGTACACTATACCGGATATACGCGTGAAGGCAAGGTGTTCGACACCTCGATCTTCAAGAACCGCTCGAAAGAGCAGCAGGAGATGATGCGCAAGCAGAGCCCCGATTCGTTCGATGAAAAGGGCGCTCCCAAGGAGGCTGACGAACCCGCCAAGTTCCCGCTGAACCGTGTCATCAAGGGTTGGACGGAAGGTCTCCAGCTCGTGGGCGAGGGCGGTAAGATCACGCTCTGGATTCCGAGCGACCTGGCTTACGGTACGCGTGGTGCAGGCCGTGACATCGGCCCCAACGAGGCGCTCCAGTTCGATGTGGAAGTGATCGAAGTAATCCCTTACGAGGAGCCCGCACCGGCCGATTCGACCGCGACGACTCCTGCACCGGCACCTGCAAAATAAGCGGGATGCATTTCCGGAAGATATTTGGAAGCGGGCTCCGAGCGGAGCCCGCTTCTTTTTTATATAAATAGGTATTCCATCGGTGTGAACCGGATGCCGTCGACGGTGCGTTCGTCGCCGGTCGCGCGGAATCCCAGCCTGCGGTAGGCTCCGACGGCATAGGGCGAGGAGTTTACCGTGATCCGGGGCGTGTCCGGTGCCGTGCGGCAGTGGTCGCGCAGTGTTGAGAACAGGGCCCGGGCGATGCCCTGCCGATGGCAGGCTTTCTCCACGAAAAGCAGGCACAGGTGGCTGCGTCGCGTCAGGGCGATGATCCCGACGAGCCTTCCCCGCCGGAAAGCGCCCCACGATTGCATCGACCCGTTGCGGTGCTGTGCCGCGAGGGCTTCCGGTGCGACAAAGCGGAGGAATGTGCCGATGCCCTCGGGGCTGTATTCCGGGGCTTCGAACTCGGCGAAGACGCGCCCAGCGAGGGCGGATGCTGCCGGCAGTTCCGTTTCGTGCAGGGGGCGTATGGCGGTGTCGGTAGGTTTTTCCATGTTTATGCGTATAAAGCAACGGCGGCCGGAAATCGCTCCGGCCGCCGCTGTGTATGGTGTCTGCCCGTTTTAGAACGGCAGGTCGTCCACTTCTGCCGGGGAAGAGGCGTATGAGGGCTCTTCGGGAATGGGCGGCATGTCGGGCATCGGGGCGGCGGATTCGGCCTGCTTGGGTTGGATGCGCCATGCGCGGATGTCGGTGTACCAGCGGCCGTTGTATTCGCGCGACTCGATGTTGACCGAGACGGTGTAGGCGGCACCCTCTTTCAGCCGGGCGACGTCTTCGGGCTTGTTGAAGAACGTCACGCAGATTTTGCGTGCGAACGAGCCTTCGTTCATCTCGAACACTACGTCCTGGCGCTGCCAGTCGCCGCGTGCGGAGGTGCCTTTCGTCACGGGCATTATTTTGTAAACGGTTCCTTCGAATTCCATGGTATCGATGTAAAATGTGTTGATAGATTTGTTTGTGACAAAGGTAGGAAAAAAATCGGGACATTCGGAGCGGGAGCGGTTGAAAAAGCCGTAAGAATTTTTTGCCGGGCGGGGCGTAACGGCCGAATCTCCCCCGATTCGCAGTCCAAAAACCTCAATTTGATGCCGCAACACCCGCATCCTGCATATTTTCATTGTTTTTTGCACGGCCAACGCCGGACTCCCTATGTTCGGTTGCCTGTCCGGTCGGCCAGTACAGCCGGGTAAGATGATTTTGTGCGATTTCCGGCCTGCCCGAAGGGCGGGTTTTTCATTTTTGCACGCTGCATGCCCGGCTGTCCGGTAGCTTGGGTATTGTGCGCTGCCTGCCTGATATTCGGTTGTTTGCCGGGCTTTGGCGGCAGGTAGGCAGCCTGTGCGGGGATAGTACCTTTGCCGGAAAAGTTCGAAATATGATTTTTTATATTCGAAAAATGACTTTTTGGATTCGTATTTTTTGCAAGAGCGTGTAAAAGTAAAATAAAAACATTATTTTTGGCTTCAAAGGAAATTAAAAACAACCTGAAACGAAACCAAATCTTAATGATTATGAAAAAACTATTACTATTGTTCCCATTGCTGCTAAGCTGCCTGTGGGGCATTGCCGCAGATGAGTTTCGTGTGGCGGAACTGAGGTGTGAATACCGGGACAACCCGTTGGCGATCAATACGCTGACGCCGCAATTCAGTTGGCAGACGCTTTCCGTCGGCCGCGGATTCCTGCAGGCCGGGTATCAGATTCAGGTGGCGTCCGACCCCGCCGACCTGGCCAGGGGCCGGAAGCTGTTGTGGGACGAACAACGTAAATCCGATGTCTCACTGCATGTGCGCTATGCCGGGCGGACGCTGAAGCCGGGGCAGCGCTATTACTGGCGCGTGCGGGTGAGCGATGCTGCGGGGAATTATTCGCCGTGGAGCGAAATCCGCTCGTTCGCGGTCGGCCTGCTCGACGGCAGCGATTGGGACGGAGCCCGGTGGATCGCCTTCGAGGAGCTGCCCGACAGCCTGCGCGTGGTGCCCGGACAGGAGTTCAACAAAATAAAGATCGGCGACAGGAAAACGGCGCTCAACCGGCTGCCGCAGTTCCGCCGTGAAGTGAAGGTTACCAAGCCCGTCGAGCGGGCGACGGTCTATGTCAGCGGCCTGGGACAGTTCGAGTTGTTTCTGAACGGGGCGAAGGTGGGCGACAATTTCCTCGACCCTGCGTGGAGCGACTACGACAGGCAGGTGTGCTACCAGACGTTCGACATCAGCGAAGAATTGCAGCCGGGAGGCAACGTGTTCGGTGTGATGCTCGGCAACGGCCTCTACAATGTGCCGCGCGAACGCTATTTCAAGGCGCTCATCAGCTTCGGTTATCCCAAGATGATCTTCAAGGCCGAGATCGAGTATGCCGACGGGACGCACGAGACTATTGTCAGCGACCGCGCCTGGCGTGTGACCGAAAGCCCCGTGACGTACAGCAGCATCTTCGGCGGCGAGGATTACGATGCGACACGCGAGCGGACAGGATGGATGCTGCCCGGCTACGACGCTTCGGCCTGGGCCGAGCCGCTGGTGACGACCCAGCGCGGGAAGTTGGTTTCCCCCGTCGCCGAACCCGTGCGGGTGATGGAAGAGTTCCCCGTGGTCTCGATCCGCAAGACCCGCCACGGCAAATGGCTCTACGACATGGGCCAGAACTTCTCGGGGACGGTGCAGCTGGAAGTCCGCGGCAAACGCGGGCAGAGCGTGCAGCTCAACACCACCGAGCTGTTCAATTTCGAGTGCGACTCGATTACCGAATGCGGCGGCTACCGCGGTGAATACAGGTTGACCTACACCCTGCGCGGCGACGAGGTGGAGACGTGGCGCCCCCAGTTCACCTATTTCGGACAGCGTTACGTGTTGGTGAGCAATGCCGTCCCGGCCGGAGAGGAGAATCCCGAGGGGCTTCCCGAGATCGTTACCCTCCGCGGCCTGCATACGCGCAACGCCACCCGGATGGCCGGGACGTTCCACTGTTCGAACAACCTGCTCAACAAGACCGAGGAGCTTATCGCGTGGGGTATCAAGGGCAATATGGTGAGCTATTTCACCGACTGCCCCCACCGCGAGAAGCTGCCGTGGATCGAGCAGCTGCACCTGATGTTCGGGTCGCTGCAATCGAAGTTCGACGTGTATACCCTCTACGACAAGATGCTGACCGACATGGAGCTCGCGCAGACTCCCGAGGGGCTTATTCCCGATATCTGCCCCGAATATGTCACTTTCCTCGACGGATTCCGCGATTCGCCCGAGTGGGGCAGTGCGTTCGTGCTGGCGCCGTGGCTGGTCTACGAGTACTACGGTGATTTCCGGTTGGTCGAACGGCATTACGAGGCGATGAAGCGCTATGTGGATTACCTCGGCACGAAGGCCGACGGGCATATCCTTTCCCACGGGCTCGGCGACTGGTGCGACCTGGGGCCCAAATACCCCGGCCGAGCGCAGCTCACCTCCCTGGCCGGAACGGCGACACCGATCTATTATATGGACGCCGAGACGATCCGCAAGGCGGCCGAGAAGATGGGGCGCAAGGAGGATGCCGCGAAATACGGGAAGCTGGCACAGGATATCCGCAAGGCCTACAACGAAAAATACTATCATCCCCAGACCGGGAGTTATGACAAGAACAGCCAGGCCGGCAATGCGCTGGCGCTCTACTCAGGCATTTGCGAGCCGCAGAACCGCGATGCCGTGCTGGCGAACCTGGTGCAGGACATCCGCAGCCGCGGCAATGCGCTGACGGCGGGCGACGTGGGATACAACTACGTGCTGCGGGCGCTGGAGCAGAGCGGGAATTCGCAGGTGATCTTCGACATGAACTCGCGATACGACGTATACGGCTACGGTTATATGCTCGCCCAAGGCGCCACGGCGCTGCCCGAATCATGGCAGGCACTGCCCCGCAAGTCGCATAACCATCTGATGCTGGGACACCTGCTCGAATGGTTTTATACCTATGTGGGCGGCATCCGCCGCGACGATTCGGTGCAGGCCTATAAGAAATTCATCGTCAGGCCCGAGATCGTGGGAGACCTGCGCAGCGCCGAGGCCTCGTTCCGCTCGCCCTATGGACTGATCCGCAGCGAGTGGACGACCGAACAGGGCGGTTTCGACCTGTTGGTCGAGGTGCCGGCCAACACAACGGCGCGGATATACGTCCCCGCCCCTGCCGGCAGCCGGGTTTGCGAAAGCGGGCTCGAAGTCGCGCAGTGCAAGGATGTCGAAAGCCTCGGTACGGAGGACGGGTACCGCGTATTCGGCGTTGGGTCGGGTATCTACCGCTTCAGCGTGCGATAGGCGATCCGGTTTGGAAAAGGGGGCCGTACTGTGCAGGTACGGCCTTCCTTTTGTTTTGCCGCTGCGATGCCGTCAGGGCGCTCCGCAGAGTCCCCGCAAGGTTCCTGCATTATTCCCGCAGACTTCCCGCAAGATGCCCGCATTCCCCGTAAGCCGTTGTGCCGCCGGTGTTTCCCGTGCCGCCGGTGCCGTTGGTGCTTCTGGTGCTGCCGTGCCTGCGCTATATCACCGCCGCCTGCGGATTTCGCCGGGACGGGGCGTTTTTCCGGCGGACAATGAAAGAAAAGGGGGATGGTTGTAGTTTTTAATAATATTTACTATCTTTACGCCCAGGTTGTTAGGTGATAATTTCCGGCATGGGAAGCTGGCTGTGGGGCGATTCGATTACGGATCGTAACTTTACGCGGTGGAATTTCGCAAATGCCGAACCTATCCGATAATTTAAATTATAGAATGATGTGTGATCCGATTAAATCGATCGCAACCCGTTTGCGCGGATTGCGCGAGGTGCTCGAACTTTCGGAGCAGGAAGTGGCGGACAGTTGCCGTCTGTCGGTCGACGAGTACAGGGATATGGAGAGCGGCGATGCCGATATTTCGGTCAATGTGCTGCAAACCATAGCCCGCCGCTACGGGATCAGCCTGGATGTGCTGATGTTCGGCGAGGAGCCCAAGATGAACTCCTATTTCATCACCCGTGCCGGCACGGGTGTATCGGTCGAACGGCGTACGGCCTATAAGTACGAGGCGCTGGCCTCGGGTTTCCGCGACCGCAGGGCCGACCCCTTCATCGTGACGGTGGAGCCTTCGGCCGCCGATGCCCCGATGCACCTGAACTGCCACACGGGGCAGGAGATGAACTACGTGCTGGAAGGGCGCCTGCTGATCTCGGTCAGCGGCAAGGAGCTGGTGCTCGGCGTGGGCGACAGCCTTTATTTCGATTCCGGCCTGCCGCACGGCATGAAGGCGCTCGACGGCAAGCCGGTACGTTTCCTGGCGATAATAATGTAGGCGTATGGTGGAGAAATTTTTATCCCGGACGGTATTTACTTCCCAGGAAGACTACATAAGGAATTTCCGCATCCGCGTCCCCGCGGATTTCAATTTTGCCTATGACGTGGTGGATGCCTATGCGGCGGAGGAACCCGACAAGAAGGCGCTGCTGTGGACGGATGACCGGGGCGGCGAGATCCAGTTCACCTTTGCCGACATGAAGCGTGAAACCGACCGCACGGCCTCCTATTTCCAGAGCCTCGGCATCGGCCGGGGGGACATGGTGATGCTGATCCTCAAGCGCCGCTATGAATTCTGGTTTTCGATCCTTGCCTTGCACAAACTGGGGGCCGTGGCCATCCCGGCGACCCACCTGCTGACCAGGAAGGATGTCGTTTATCGTTGCAACATGGCCGGAATCAAGGCGATCGTCGCCGCGGGCGAGCCGGTGATAACCGGCCATATCGCCGCGGCCATGCCGGAAAGCCCTACCACGAAGCTGCTGATAAGCGTCGGCCCCGAGGTTCCCGAAGGGTTCCTCGATTTCCACGAGGGCATCCGCCATGCAGCGCCTTTCGTGCGGCCGCAGCATGTGAACACCAACGACGACATCATGCTGATGTATTTCACCTCCGGCACGACGGGCGAACCGAAGATGGTCGCCCACTATTCACTAAATATATTCAGTGAAATTCCATTTTATAGGTTATCTTTGTATATCAGATATTTGCATATGTTTTCATTTGGTTTGAATACTCACGAAATTTCACGGTTTTAGAAAATATTGGTACTATTTGATACCATATTTCGGGGTATATTTTGTATCTTTGCACCATGTAACCAAAGGATATATCGCGTATGGATTTCATCTTCATCAAATCATCCAAGGCAGGAAAGGAAGACTACGGTTCCATTTATGCCCGTGTGCGCACCGAAAAGGCGAACATGAAAGTCGTGACGGGCTTCACCATCAAGCAGCTTGAATGGGAAAAGTACCGCAGCCTGCAATACACCTCGTCAGCCCTGATGTCGAGCATCGGGATAAAGTACGGGCAGTTCGCCCAAGTCCTCGCGAGGATAAAGGCGGCGTTCGAGGCTGACGGCTTCAATCACAAGGAGGCCAAAAACATCATCGAGAGCGTAAAACACGACGTGCTAAACGGCATGATGCAGATTGTGGAGGTCAAGCCCAAGGGCAAAATGCTGTTTGAGGATTTCCTCACCTCTTATATAGAAGATATGGAAACCGGGCGGCGCACCAAGAAAGGCCGTACCGTGAAAGTCTCGCCTGCTTATATAAAAGGTCTGCGCATCATCCAAGGGCAAATCCGAAACTACCAAAAGGAAACACACCGCAAACTCGGATTGGATGACATGACGATGGAGACACGCAACAGCCTTGTCGGTTACTGGAAAGAACGGGGCTTGATGCCCAACGCCATCAACTCGTACATGACCGATGTCCGCACGGTGGCAAAGGCGGCCTACGAGGACAAGCTGACCAAATGCGATGATTTCCGTCATTCCGACTTCGTGCCGAAAAAGGAGGAGGTGGACAACATCTACCTCACGCCGGAACAGATACAGGAAATGCTCGACCTCGACCTTTCCACCAAGGAGGCCGTCATCAGCAGGTGGAAGTCCCTGGATATAGATGAAGATGAGAAGCAGTCGCAAATCTCCAAATGCCGCATCACCCACATAAGGACGCTGGAGCATGTGAGGGACATTTTCATTGTGGGCTGTCTGACCGGGCAGCGTGTTTCCGACTATTCAAGGATATGCGAGGACATGATAACGGAAATCGGCGGCACGGAGTTCATACTCATCACCCAGCAAAAGACGGAAAAGAAAGTCTATATCCCCGTTGACAGGCGGGTAAGAGCCATACTTGCCAAGTATGACGGCAAGCTGCCCCCTGTTCATCCCAATGAAATGAACAAGCTGGTGAAGACCATCGGCTTGTTGCTCGGCTGGACACATGACTGCGGCTTTGACGAGAAGCGGCTCAACCCCAAACGGGGAAGGAGGTTCTGCGACATGCTCCTTTCCCATACAGCCCGTAGAAGTTTCGCCACCAACGCATATAAGGCAGGTGTCCCCCTTCCTTCCATCCAAGCCATCACGGGACACAGTAGTGAGGCGCAGCTGCGCCGCTATTTGAAACTGGACGCGGAGGAAAAGGCCGTCATAGCGTTAAAGGACTTCAAGGGTATCATTGAGATATAAGGAGGTGTTTATGGAAAAATCAAGGTTCGACGCCATCAATGACCTGTTCAGGCTGTCAAACGTAATCAGCGACAGCCTGAAACTCGCGGAATCGCTTGCCGGCAGGATTTCCGGCAGTGGCGAAACCGATTGTGAGGATATTTGTCGGAACATCAGATACAGCCTGAAGCCCCTGCCTTTTCTTTTGGACGGCATCAGGGGATATATTGCCGAACGCGAGGACAAGGAACTGGCGCGGAAATTCGTCGGACTGCACGATGACACGAAAAGGCTTCACGGCATCTGTTCCAAATATGCAGACTTGAACAAGGCGGCTTTCCGTACAGGCGTGGCTTACCTGAGCATGGAAGTCATAAGGCAATACTTCTTTCCCGAAATAGAACAGTTAGAAGCTGTTGACGCCATATCCAAACCGATGACACGCACGGAAGCCACAGACTGCATCGACACCATTCGCACCGCCATACGGAAATACGCGGAGTACACAGACGGGAACAGAGGGAAAGAGATATATACCATGCTTGCCAAAGTAGATAAGACGAAAATCCAAGCTGTCAAGGAATACATCGTCAATGCCAACGACAAGGATTTGGCACAACTCTTCACGGAATACTTTGCGGAAGCCGTCCACCTTTCCATGCTGCCCCCAAATGATGATGTGAAAGCACAGTCCGCCGGAATAAAGATGTTCCATATCGCCATGACGATGGGATATGTCAAGAGGAACGTGTTGCACGAGAACGAGTCCAAGTCTGCAACATCCCAAACAATACCCTCTTGTACGGAAGAAGCGTCATCCGGTTTTACCGCCACAGATACAATGCAAAGCAATGCGTTCAGCACGACCGCGCAAGTTCCCGTTTTACGGCTGTACCATTTCCTTACCACCTTCACTGTACAGAGCGGCCCCGACAAGGGCAAGCCTCTATTGGACGGCAATGCCGTTTCCGACAGGGATTTTCTCTATGCCATTATGCGTGCCGACTATTCCATGATATACGGCAGTTGCGTGAAAGGCAAGATGCGCTGTGTCGCCATCCTGTTGTCCAAAGCCTACTTCAAGGACTGGAAAGGTTACAGGGAAGCCACAGCCCGTTCCATGGGTCTGACACCCGAAAGCCTCGCCAAGTATAACGTGGAGAGAACATTTATAACGAAGCTCAAAGAGCTGCTTCCCATGATAAAATAGTGACATAATCCACAGGTGGCTACAATTCACCACAACCCACAGACTTCCACAAGCCGTTAAGCACCAGTTGTTTGACGGCTTTTTTCATGCGGTGTCGTTTCACAGAATACCACAAATTCACAGGCTTTATTATTGCCTTACCTTTGCCGCCATGAACTTAAAATCAGTGAATTATGACAGATAAGACAGAAATGGTACTGGTATCGCGCGACGAGCTTCAGCAGCTTATCGGCGCAAGCGTGAGGTGCGCGTTTGAGGAATACCAACAGGTACAGGCACCGCAGGACACATCGGAGTATTACACCATCCGGCAACTGGCGGAGAAATGGGGCGTGAGCATAGCGACCATCTGGCGGCACGAGAAGCTGGGACACATCAAAGGACAGCGGATAGGACGGCGTGTCCTGTTTCCCAAGGAACAGATAGACCGCATCAAGAGCCTGAAAGCCACCAACAGGAAGGCCGACAAGAACGCCAAGGGATAATCCGTAAAACGCACAACTAAAAACATCAAGGCTTATGAAGAATTTGAAACAGCTTGTTTTGGCGTGCTACAAATTGGAGATGGCAATGTCTGTGGAGGCGTGGTACTTCCTGCACGGGAGCACGGACGGGATATGCAACCTTACCTATCTTCTTTCCCTTTTGTCGAAGATGGCGGTTTCGGAAGTGCAGAACACTAAACGGGGATTGGGCTATGCCGTCCATCCCGGACAAGCAGACGGCTCCATGCTGGTACTGGCCAAGGAATGGGGCATCGGGCGCAAGGCGGTGTCCCGTCTGTTGGAGGATTTCTCGGAACGCGGGTTAATCCGTGTTGATTCAACTCCCGTGACTTCCATCATAGATATGGTGTGCGTGAAGTCGTGGATGATAGCCGGGCGGCTCATCGAGAATCCGGCATACCGCCAGACAGTCAAGACATACGAAGGGGTACGGATTTTCCTTTTCAACGAGCAAAAATTAGAGACCTTGCGCCGCAGTTCGGCAAGAAAGAAGAAAGAAAAACCGACAGAAGAAACGGCTAAGGGAACAGATGGCTTGCCTTCCATGAATCCGACCCGTTCCAATCCTATTATAGAAGGTACAGGAACATCGGAAACCGAAACAGCCGCAACAACCGAAAGCGAAGTGGAAAGCACTGCGGAAAATGCCGTCGTGGATGCCGACAACACACCTGTTTTAGAGGATGGCAATACACTGTCCGGCTCACGGAAATGGAAACAGCCACAGGAATGAAACGGCAGGAATGGCAAGCGACAGCGTTTTAGAAGGGATATTTTTTAGGGCTGGCAAGTTTATGTTTTCGTCCACGAAAACTACGCCACAAGCGGTGCCCCGGTCACACCGGAAACGACAACAGCCCTAAATCAGCCCTAAAACATCATCCCGATTATAACCGACAACTACAGGCGTATGACAGACAACGACAATTCACATAAAGGCGGAAGACCGAAATCCGCAAAGGGCAAGGCTCGGACAAAGACCATATCCACGCGGCTCACGCTTGCCGAATGGAAAGCGGTCATGAAACGGATAGCCGATGCCGGGAAGAAGCCATCGCACTTCCTGCGCGAACTGTTGCTGCACGGCAAAGTCGTGGCGGCAAGGACACAGGAGGACAGGCAGCAGATAAGGATGCTGGAGGGTGGATGCAACAACCTGAACCAGTTGGCGAAGATGGCGCACCAGCAGGGCTTTTCTCTTTTGAAAGGCAAAATCATGGATTTGCTGGACGAGTTCAATAAAATCATCGAGAGGATATGATGGGCGACTTGAAAAAGCGGGCGAGTTTCGCCAAAGTGGTGAACTACGTGAACAATCCGAAGAAGGCACGGCTCATCGACAGCAAGGACGTGAGGCTGGATGATAACGCCACCATCGCAAGGAGTATGCAGGGGCAGGCGGATGACAAGCCGGGGCGCAAGCTGAAAGATCCGGTGTACCATATCTCGCTGGACTTCGCACACGAGGATACGCCCAAGCTGACGGATGCCCTGATGGTTGAAATCGCCCGTGAGTATATGCAGCGCATGGGCATTGTGAATACCCAGTACATCGTAAGCCGCCATACCGACAGGGAACACCAGCATCTGCACATCGTGGCAAACAGGGTGGATAATGACGGGAACACCATCAGTGCCAGCAATGATTGTGTACGCAACGCGAAGATATGCAAGGCTCTCACGAGGGAATACGGGCTGCACTTCTCCAAGGGCAAGATGAACGTGAAGCGTGACCGCCTGCGTGGAAAGGACAAGGTGAAATACCAAATCTATGATGCAATCAAGGCAGCATTGCCCCGTTGTAACTGCTGGTCGGATTTATGCGGCAGGCTGGCAAAGCAAGGCATCGGGGTGAATTTCAAATATGACAGGCACAATGGCAAAATCCTCGGTGTGTCGTTCACGAAAGATGAAATCTCGTTCAGCGGCTCACGGATAGACCGGAGCATGAGCTTTTACAAGTTAGACAGACTGTTCGGGAGCCGCATTACCGAGGGTATGGAATGGAAGCCCCGTGTGCCGGACAACGGATTTGACGGACGGACACCACCGACCATGCAAGGCATGGCAACGGACAGCCATACGGCAGATACTTTTACAAGCCAGCCGTCATCGGTCGGAGCGGAAACGGATGGCAACGGCAGCAGTCCTGCTGAATCCGGCTCAAACATCGTTCAAGTAACCATCGGCGCACTCATGGAGTTGTGCGTACAGCCGAACCAAGCCAAGGTTTCATCCGGCGGCGGAGGTGGAGGAAACGAAAGCGGTTGGGGCGATAATGACAACGAAAAGGACAAACATAAACCAAGAAGGAGAGGAAGATGAAGGACAACTTACAGAACATAGCCGACCTTATCGGGGCATTGGCGGAAGACATCGAGGAAATCAAGAAGAAGATAGACGTGAAGGACAGCCCGGACAAGGACGAGGCATTGAAAAGGCTGGCAGTCAAGCTGGAGCCTGTCATACGGTTCTTTGGTGGCAATGCGCCGGAAAACATCAATGCCATTTTCGGGAGCCAAGAAGCCATCGAGGAATATAAGAAATCATTGGGCGATGAAATGGTTGTGAGCTTACGATTATATACCGAAGCCAACGACAAGGATATGCGAAAGCGCGGAATCCCCACCACCAAGGATTTGCTCGACAAGATTCTGGAACTGCTGACAAGCCACATGGAGAATGACAGGCAGGCTTCGCAAAAGACGCAGCCAAGGCAAGGCTTCATATCGGGGCTGTGGCAGGCAATCCGCCAGAATAAAGCGTTAAATGCAATAAGGCAGTTATGGAACAAAGTTCCCGATGACTGGTACAAAAATCCTTATGTGTGGACTGGTATCGGCTGCACCCTCGTATTCTTCGCCCTGTTTACTATCAGTTGGGTACAATGGCATGAGTACCGGGAAGAAAACAGACGGTTGAGAACGGTTGCTGCCAAACACCAAGTGACTACGGTCATGCTCAATGAACTGCACCCGGAACTGGCTGTAACCGTCGGGGCTTACGAGAGACTGGTGGAAATGGTTGGTGCAGATTCCACGCTGGCCATATTCAACCGACAGGTCAAAATAGCGAGAAAAGAAGATAATCAATCCAAACGACAAAAATAAAGTGAATGGCATCCATAAAAGTAAAATACCGTCCTTCCACCGCAAGCGGCAGGGAGGGCTGCATATATTATCAGGTAATCCACAGGCGCATAGTCCGCCAAGTCAAGACGGACTACCGCATATTTGATACAGAATGGGACAAGAGAACTTCCTCCGTGAAAATCCTGTCCGAAATCGGCGAAAACAGGAAACGGTATCTCCGAGAAGTGGCGGAACATATCGACTGGGACACCGGACGGTTGAAAGCCATAGTCGCCCAATGCGACAGGCAAGGAGGAATTTATTCCGCTGACAGTATCGTCGAGAAGTTCAACAGGCAAACGGGCGAACAATCGCTGTTCCGTTTCATGCAGGGCATCATAGGACAGTTGAAGCAGCTTGGCAAAGTCCGCACATCCGAAACCTATACGGCGGCATTGGCCAGTTTTATGAAGTTCCGTGAGGGGCAGGACATACTCTTGTGCGAGATAGACGGCAACACCATGATGCTTTACGAAGCCTGGCTCAAAGGAAAAGGCATTTGCCCCAACACGGTTTCCTTTTATATGCGCATACTCCGTGCCGTTTACAACCGTGCCGTGGACAAGGAACTGACGGAACAGAAGCACCCTTTCAAGCACGTTTACACGGGTATCGGGAAAACGGTAAAACGCGCCATCCCGTTGAAAGCCATCAAACGCATAAAAGAACTTGACCTGACCATGAAACCGCATCTGGACTATGCAAGGGATATTTTCCTCTTCTCCTTTTATACCCGTGGCATGTCATTCATTGATATGGCCTATCTGAAAAAATCGGATTTAAAGAACGGAACCATCACATACCGGAGAAGAAAGACCGGGCAGCAGCTCACCGTCAAGTGGGAGAAGTGCATGGAAGACATCATCGCCAAGTACGGCGAGAATACGGCTACCCGTTATCTCCTGCCGATAATCACCAACCCATGTTCCGATGAACGGACACAATACCGTAACGCCATCTGCCGCATCAATGTGGCGTTGAAGGAAGTTGCCGGTCTGGCAGGATTGAATATACCGCTGACCATGCACGTTGCCCGGCATTGTTGGGCGAGCGTTGCCAAGAGCAAGAACATCCCTCTTTCTGTCATCAGCGAGGGCATGGGACATGATTCGGAAGAGAATACGCGCATCTATCTCGCATCGCTTGACACAAGCGTGGTGGACAAGGCAAACAGCCTTATCCTGAAAGATTTTTGACCGGATATTTATGGTGAAATGTGTTGAGCGAAAAGACGAATCTCTTGATAAGAGAGCCATCCCGAAGAAATAAGCACTAATAATCAGTGTTATAGGAACCAGATTTGACGGATTTACAAAACAGATTCTCACAAAATGCCTTTCATATATCATTATAAATGAGGATTAAACACGGAATTTGAAATATTATGCGTACCTTTGCAATATCAACTATAACTCTTATCAAGAGATACTCATAAACCCGATATAAAATGCCTGTTGAAGTTGATATATTGGATATCTTTCGGCTTTCGCCCGAACTGTTGAATATCCTGCTCAAAGACCATACAACGAGCAAGGAGGATATTCAGCGCAATATCTTTTGGGCTACTTCCGATTATGAATATCTGGGCGAAGGGTATCAATATGATTCGCCAATTCTTCCCTGTCTTATAACCGGAGATAACGGGCATGTCATCATGCCGCGTATCCTCAAAAGTCGTGACACCCAAACCGCACGTTCGCGAGAAATGGCAGAGGTGTTCACTCCGTCATGGATATGCAATGCGCAGAACAACCTAATAGATGAAGCATGGTTTGGAAGAAAGGATGTGTTCAATACGGAGTACACCGACGAACAGGGTTGTCATCGGTGGAAACCCAACTCAGAGAAAATTCAATTTCCGGAAGGTAAGACTTGGAAAGATTATGTACGTGACAACCGATTGGAGATAACCTGCGGGGAAGCCCCGTATATCGTCAGTCGCTATGACACCACAACGGGAGAGACCATTCCTATTGAGGAACGCATCGGTTTGCTTGACCGCAAGTTGCGGGTAGTTGGCGAAAACACGGAAACTTCCGGAGAATGGTTGGAATGGGTACAGGAAGCGTATAAGAGCATTTACGCTTACGAATGGCAAGGCGACAATTTGCTGATTGCCCGTGAATCCATGCTTATCTCCTTTATCGAATACTATCAACAGAAGTTCGGCAAGCACCCCTTGTTGAAATCAATCAATTATATCGCCTACATCATTTCATGGAACGTCTGGCAGATGGACGGGCTTAAAGGTGTCGTGCCGAACAGTTGCGGTGAACGCCGGACTATTGTAGCCAACTTGTTCGGGACAAGGGAAGAAGTCAGTCAATGCGAAGGCTGTCAGAAAGATGACATCCGCAGGCATAATGGTGTCTATTGCCAAATCAAGGACTGGCGGGCCAAAGACCCTGAAACGGGAAAGATGGGAAAACGAATCCGATTTATCGACCTCATAAAATAGTGCAGTATGAAATTCACATCTTCACTAAAATTAAAGCTGATATATGTGTTCCGCATCAATGATGCTGCACATAGGGGATGCCTGAAAGTGGGCGAGGCCACTTGTGACAATGACAATGTCTTCGGTCTTGCTCCGAACAGCAAGGCTCTCAACGAGGCCGCGAAGAAACGCATCAACCAATATACACAAACGGCAGGTATCGCATACGACCTCTTATATACGGAGCTTACCATATACAATAGCAGAAAGGGTTTGTGTTCTTTCAACGACAAGGAAGTGCATAGCGTTTTGGAACGTTCCGGCATTAGGAAAAAGGTCTTTGACATAGAGAACAAAGCCAATGAGTGGTTCATCACCGATCTTGAAACCGTCAAGCGGGCAATAACAGCCGTAAAGGAAGGACGGGAATCGTTGTCTTCGGCCGAGGTATCTTATGACCAAACGCTGATTGTGTTCCGTCCCGAACAACAAGAGGCTATTGAAAAGACAAAGAAGCAATTCAGGAAAAGTAACCAAATGCTTTGGAACGCCAAGATGCGTTTCGGCAAGACATTGTCGGCCTTGCAGGTGGTGAAAGACATGGATTTCAGCCGTACTTTGATTCTTACCCATCGCCCCGTGGTGGATAGCGGCTGGTTCGAGGATTTCGGCAAGATATTCTATGACTGTCCCGGTTTTGCATACGGTTCAAAGAACAATGGTGACAGCCATGCTTCACTTGAAGCGAGAGCAAAACAAGGCAAATGCCAATATGTGTATTTCGCTTCCATGCAGGATTTGCGCGGTTCTGAACTTGTGGGCGGCAACTTCGACAAGAACAATGAAGTGTTTGCCACCGCTTGGGATTGCATCATCGTGGACGAGGCGCACGAAGGGACACAGACGGAACTCGGCAAGGCTGTCATGCAGGAACTGACAAAAACAAATACCAAGATATTGCGACTTTCCGGCACACCGTTCAATCTGTTGGATGACTTCAAAGAAGATGAAATTTATACATGGGATTATGTGATGGAGCAACGGGCAAAGGCTTCATGGGATTTGACCCATTTCGGTGATCCGAATCCATACGCCTCTCTACCTACGATGAACATCTATACATACGACCTCGGACGGTTGCTCCATAAGTTTGTAGATGAAGACGTGGCTTTCAACTTCCGCGAGTTTTTCCGGGTAAATGATAATGGAACTTTCATCCATGAAAAAGATGTGAAGGCATTTTTGAATCTTATCTCCAAGGAGGACAAGGACAGTTGCTATCCGTTTGCCAACGAAGAATACCGCAACATCTTCCGTCATACGCTATGGATGTTGCCCGGAGTGAAAGAGGCACGTGCCATGAGTGCTTTGCTACAATCACATCCTGTATTCCAGCATTTCAAGGTGGTGAATGTTGCAGGAGACGGTGACGAGGACGAAGAGAGCAGGGATGCTCTTGCTGCGGTGGAAGAAGCTATCGGCAAAGACCCTGATGCCACCCGTACCATTACCTTGTCCTGCGGACGATTGACCACGGGTGTCAGTGTCAAGGCGTGGACGGGCGTATTCATGTTATCCGGCTCTTATAATACCGCTGCATCAAGTTATATGCAGACCATCTTCCGTGTGCAGACGCCTGCCACCATCAACGGACGAGTCAAGGAACAGTGTTATGTGTTTGACTTTGCGCCGGACAGAACACTGAAAGTCATTGCCGAGACAGCTAAGATTTCTTCCAAGGCAGGAAAAACCAGCGGCAATGACCGTAAGATTATGGGTGAGTTCCTGAACTTCTGTCCTATTATCTCCATCGAAGGCTCCAAGATGAGACAGTTCGATGTGCCCAAGATGTTGGAACAGCTTAAACGTGTTTATGTGGAAAGGGTTGTCCGCAACGGTTTCGAGGACAAGAGCCTGTATAATGATGAGTTGATGAAACTCAACGACTTGGAATTGCAGGAGTTTGACGATTTGAAAAAGATTATCGGCCAGACCAAGGCAATGCCCAAGACCAATCAGGTGGACATCAACAATCAGGGGTTGACCGATGAACAATACGAGGAACTTGAAGACCTTGAAAAGAAATCAAAGAAGAAAAGCAAAGATAAGCAGCCTTTGACGGAAGAAGAGAAGAAGCGTCTTGAAGAGCTGAAAAAGAAAAAGAACAACCGCGAGGCCGCTATTTCTATTCTTCGGGGTATCTCCATCCGTATGCCATTGCTTATCTACGGTGCAGAGTTGAGCGATGAGAGTCAAGATATAACGATTGACAACTTCGCTTCACTCATTGACCCGCAATCGTGGGAGGAGTTCATGCCCAAGGGTGTTACCAAACAGAAGTTCAACAGCATCAAGAAATATTACGACCCGGAGATATTTTGTGCGGCAGGCAAGCGCATCCGTGCCATGGCTCGTGCCGCAGACAAACTGAGCGTGGAAGAACGCATCGAACGTATAACGGATATATTCAGCACATTCCGCAATCCTGACAAGGAAACGGTGCTTACGCCTTGGCGTGTGGTGAATATGCATCTTGGCGATTGTTTGGGAGGATATAACTTCTTTGAAAAAAGGTATGAGACCACTTTGTCAGAACCTCGTTTCATTGACCGGGGCGATGTGACAGCCAATGTGTTTGCGGAAGATTCTCGAATCCTTGAAATAAATTCTAAGTCCGGATTATACCCTTTGTATATGGCATACAGCATTTACCGTACAAGGGTCAAGAACTCTTTGTTTTCGGTGTCAAGCATTGAGGATGAACAGCGTATATGGGATAAGGTAGTGGCTGAAAACATCTTCGTCATCTGCAAGACTCCTATGGCAAAGAGCATCACCAAACGCACCCTTATTGGCTTCCGAAAAGCAAAGGTAAACACCCGATACTTCGAGGACTTAATCAATCAAATCAAAAACAAACCGGAACATTTTATCAAGCAGGTAGATAAATTCATCACAGAAAGAACAGGAATAAAGAATATGAAAATCAATGCGATAGTGGGGAATCCGCCGTATCAAGAGGTTGTTGCCCAAAAGGAAACAGCCAACGGTCAAAAACGAAGTTCAAGTATATTCCAACATTTCCAAACAATAAGTGACAGATTGGGCAGATATACTTCACTGATTTATCCAGGTGCAAGATGGATTCATCGCTCAGGAAAAGGGCTTGAACAGTTTGGACTTCTGCAAATTAATGATCCTCATTTGTGTTTTTTGAAATTCTTTCCTGATTCAACAGATGTGTTTAAGGAAGTCGGTATTGCCGATGGATTGTCTATTGTAATGAAAGACACACGCAAAGAAACTGACGGGTTTAAGTATGTCTATTCTAAAAACGGCAAAGAGATAACAGTTGATGCTAATAACCCAAAAGAAGATTTATTTCCATTAAATCCTCTTGATAATGAAATTGTTTCTTGTTTAGATACTATTATTGCCAAATACAAATGCTTGCACGATTCTGTCTTATCCCAGAAGCTGTTTTCTATTGAAAGTGATTTTGTCGAACGGAATCCAACGCTTGTGAGGGAATATAACAATGGAGATTATTTTGACCCAAAATTAGAAATAAAACTCTTCACGAATGACAAAGCAGGTAAGAGTGGCAGAGCCCGATGGTATATTGCAAACAAAGAAGTTATCACTACTGGGCTTGAACATTTAAACAGATGGAAAGTTATCGTTTCAAGTGCCAATGCCGGAGGACAAAAGCGTAGCAATCAAATCGCCATCGTGGATAACCATAGCGCATTTGGCCGTTCCCGTGTAGCGTTGAAAACATTCGCTACAGAACAAGAAGCCAAGAACTTTTTCAAATATGCCACAAGTGAGATAATCCGTTTTGCCTTCTTACTTACAGATGAATCCTTGACCTCTTTAGCTAAGAAAGTTCCAGACTTATTGGACTACTCAGACGAGAATGGTATTATTGATTACAATGGCGATGTGAACGCCCAATTATATAGGTTGTTTGGCATAAATAAAAACAACCAGTTATATATTAGGGAAGTGCTATCCACAAAAAAAGAGACAAATCTGTAATAGCCAAATTGTTAATATAACCAACGATAAAGTGGGGAATTCCAATCCCCACTTTGTTATTGGTTAATTGGTATCTCAACTTCAATCGGTGTTCGAATTATCGTTTCTATTTTATTTTTTACGTCTATATACATATCTATGTTTTCTACTGGAGTGTCCAATGATACTATTAGAGAATATCTAAGTTTATTATTATATTTTCTTAAATTTGTCCGCGTTTTCCACCAGCCACCAATAGGGTATACAGCTATTAAATTACATGCCGCTAATTGGGCAGCTGTCAGTTTTAACTCGTCAGAATGAATAGAACCTTTATTCCTAGTATCTGTTCCGATTGTCCAACGAGAAGAGTCGTTTTTTCCTCGTTCTTCATTTTCCTCAGCTTCAATAGCCTTATTGATTCTTAACTGAAATGCCCGACGATCTTCATTTTCGTTATTAACATCAAATCTTAGACCACATGATGCGTATCTATATTTATCTTTCCAACCGATTTCTCCTGGTGCGGGTTCTATAAAATATGACAAAGTAATCCTCATAGACACTTCAATCTCAGCTAATTGTTCTAAAATATCTTTAGGCCATGGAAATTCAAAGAAATGCATTTCGTTGATTTTTACAGCGCCACTTCCTCTTTCTTTGATAAACGGTTGTATAGTTTCTTGGGCAATGAATGTCAACCCGTTTCCATAACTATTTAACGCTCTGTCTTCGCAAGGCACTCCATATCCGCAAAAACGAAGTCTTCGCTCCATTTCAGCTCTATTTTGCGCAGGAAATTGTTCCTCCATACATTGTGTCCACTTAGCAGAATGAACAATAAGCCCTCTGATACTTTCTGCCCATAAATTCGGGTATTTGTCTTGCAATTTTCCGGCAAATCTTGAGGCAAGTGCAGTAGCTGCACTAGTGGCATTTATTACATCAAAATAATTAACCTGATAGTTTTTGTTTGTCGTGAGAAGTTGCAATTCTTCATCTGCAGAAAATGGGAATTGAGCATCTTTTCTTATTGCTAAATTACCACCTTCGAACATTACTTCAGGTTTAATTAATGCAGTTTTCTTCCATAAGGACGAGGTTCGTGAAAATGGACTGATGCCGCCGCTTGGTGCCACTCGTTCATAGCCTTGTAATTTGGGACTATTATTAGCTATCAGAGTTGTATAAGCACCAACAGTCACACAATTCCATGCTTGTGCAGGATTTTGAATGGGACGCAAACTATTTCCCGTTGGATATTGTTCTATGATGTCACGGTCTTGTCCATTTACATCACTAATATTTCCAGCTGACACCATAAATAATTTGCCGTTATCACCGCCATTATATGATATTGTATCTATTGCTCCAGACCATGAAGAAGGTTTCCCGTGTTCACAATCTTCTGCTGTAATGGCCATACAATAACAGATATTTTTTCGTGGGAATATAACATCAGATACGGAAATAGCTTGCTCTGTTAAATAGCCCCATGATTCTTTGGGATTATCATTATTATGTGGTAATAACTTTACGGAAGAAATAAGGTTGTCAATAATAATAGGATTATTATTTGTGATACAATGACTTAAATCTCCATATATCGTAATACCGCACATATTTGTTCCATGACCGTTCCTATCCGCACTACCTTCACCTACTACGGTTGCACAATTCCTATCTGGCACAATATCTGTAATAAGGGGATGTCCATTATTTAACCCTGTATCCAAAATACATACAACTGAATTACTATTAGTGTTTGTCACTACTCTATTACGCACATCATCAATCCATTCTAGTTGCTCGCTTCTATATTCATTAAGTAAAAAATTTGCCAATGTTTTTACTCCCCTAAATTCCGCTATTTGATCAGAACTTTGTAGTAGGTTTGTAAGTAATTCTTTATTAGCATAAACAAGGATAACAGACCTTTCGGGAAAAGTTAAGATTGAGTTTGTTTTATAGCGTATTTGTAAGGTGTCCAATGTTTCAATAAATGTCTGCTGTTGATTTTCCAATGCTTCTGATTCGTTTATGCGTATCCATACCTCATACCAATCATTTTGTTCAGTTGGGAAATTACATATATCGTCTGTCCACAGAGACTTTAATAAGGCAATGTTTACGGATTCGATACTTCTGAAAAGTTTATCGTTCTTGGGCTTTCCAAATGGAGTATTTTCACTGGCATACTTTTGTAGTTTACTTATAAATTCCCCCTCTTTCCCATGAGGCACAAAAACTGTAGCAAAAGTTTGATTATCAGATTCATTAATAGGCGTATTTCTTATATTCAAAAGTCTAATTCCTGCCTTCTGATCTTCCAAACTTTTAGTCATTAAATCATTTGCAGGAGCTCCTGCAAATTCTAAATATGTACCAGTTCTTGCAGGCAGGGAAACTGCTAACATTTCCCCCTGAATTCTCTCATTATCAACACGAGCCATTTCAAAAAGTTGTTGAAGATGAGCTGCATGTTCGGTTCTATTTCTAACGGGAATATTTGATTTCCCTCCACCGGCTTTCCTTGGAGAAAAAACTATTGCCTCTTTAATTTGTTCTGGCGTTATTATATGTTCGTATCTTTCCATTATTCACATTCAATTTGATATGCAGATTTTCTTTCGTTAATAGTTTTAATAACCAAATTAAAATCTAAGGGAATTTCGTATATAATAGATGCCTTTATAACATCTAAACATACTTGATTTATTTCCGCATGACTCAAAGAGTCTAACTCTGGTAGCAATGCTTTAATCTCACCATTATTAAGATTTCCATTTAGGCGGTTTTTTAATAATTGGATTTTCTCCTTATCAGATGGTAGTTTATAATGAATTACATCATCAAAACGCCTGAATAGAGCTTGATCAAGAAGTTCTAAATTATTTGTTGCTGTAATAATTAGACTATCAGAATGGTCACGTTCTATAAATTGTAAAAATGAGTTCAATACACGACGCATTTCTCCTACTTCATTATCTTTACCACGTTGTCCACCTATAGCATCAAATTCATCAAAAAGATATACGGCAGGGACATCTTCTATGAAATCAAATATCTGTCTAAGTTTTGCACTTGTTTCACCCATATACTTTGTAACAATCTTGTCCATAAGAACAACATATATAGGCATTTTTAACTCATTAGCAATAATTGATGCGGTCATGGTTTTTCCCGTCCCAGGGTGTCCGGAAAGCATAATTTTACGCCTATTTTCAAGACCATGCTTAAATAATTTGTCTTTATATGTGAACTCATTGATAATTCGTTCGATTCTACTTTTTATTTGCGGAGCAACAACCAAATCGGACAAACGCTCTTGAGGATATATTTCTAAAAACAAGTTTTGCAGATTGGGGTCTATATTTTTAAGTTTTGGTTTATTTGTTTTTGAAGCATCTATAATTTTACGAATGTCATTGGCAAGATTAGTATGACCCAATTTTGCTTCATGTGCCGCAATTTGCAATGCTATGGTATTAAACTTCTCGTTATTTTCTTCAAAATGACTTTTTACAAGCATTTTTAATTGTGTCGCAGTTGCCATATTATTGCTTATTAATAAGATTCATTTTTTCTACATCTTCTCTTGGAGAAAGAAGTTCATCAACCTCCACCTCTAATATAGAAGCGATTTTATATAGAGTTTCAATACTTGGCTGAGTTCTATTGTGAACATATGAATTCACCATATTAAAACTTTTGCCTAATTGTTCGGCTAACCATTTTTGTTTTATACCCTTTTTGTCTAAAACCAATTTTATTCGATTCATTTTATGCCAGTTGTGATTTATATCTCATTTTATTTGGCAAATATACAAAATAATTCTAGATAAATTCTCGTTTAAGGGTGAATTACTGATAACTATCAACATTTTTATCAATCTTACAGCACCATCACAAGAAATACTGCAATAAAGAAATCTTGATAAATTGACATCAATTGCCCACATTGCTATTCATACCATCCGTTCAAATTATTTTGTGGTTGATAGATAGTGGCACTAAAATGGTACTAAAATTCATTTTCTCTCCTTTATATAAATTATAAATCACATATTATCAGCATATTAAGAAATATCATATTTTGTAGCCCACGATTTCACCTATCCGCTGGGGCATATCAGCACGGGGTGCTTCTGGCACAACCTCCACGAGGGCAGCCTGCACCTCACCATTGCCGACACCGGATGGGCGAAGGCCGCATGGGGCAAGTTGTACGGGCAATGGCTGGCCGGGGCCAACATTTTCGTTTACGACCACGAGAAATTTACGCCTGCCGACATCCTGCGCAAGATCGGGCAGTACCGGATAACCTCTCTGTGTGCGCCGCCTACGATCTACCGTTTCCTGATTCGCGAAGACCTTTCGAAATACGACCTTTCGTCGCTGGAGTACTGTACGACCGCAGGCGAGGCGCTCAACGGTGCCGTTTACGACACGTTCAAACGCCTGACCGGCGTCCGTCTGATGGAGGGTTTCGGGCAGACCGAAACGACGCTGACCCTCGCCACCTTTCCGTGGATGGAGCCCAAGCCCGGCAGCATGGGCGTGCCCAACCCCCAGTACGATATCGATCTCTTGACGCCTGACGGCCGTTCGGCCGAGGACGGCGAACAGGGGCAGATCGTGATCCGTACCGACCGGGGGAAGCCGCTGGGGCTTTTCAAGGAGTATTACCTGAACGACGGGATGATGCACGAGGTCTGGCACGACGGCGTGTACTATACGGGCGACGTGGCATGGCGCGACGAGGACGGATATTTCTGGTTCGTGGGGCGTGCCGACGACGTGATCAAGAGTTCGGGCTACCGGATCGGCCCCTTCGAGGTGGAGAGCGCCCTGATGACCCATCCGGCCGTCGTCGAATGTGCCATCACGGGGGTTCCCGACGAGATCCGGGGGCAGGTGGTCAAAGCGACGATCATCCTCGGGGATAAATACAGGCCGCGGGCCGGGGAGGAGTTGATCCGGGAACTGCAGGATCATGTGAAGCAGATCACTGCGCCCTACAAGTACCCGCGCATCATCGAATTCGTGGACGAACTTCCGAAGACCATCAGCGGTAAGATCCGCCGCAAGGCAATCCGTGCCGACGACGAGAACCGATAGCCCGATGCCGCCCGGGCGGTAGCTATCTCCCTGCTCCGGATACCGCCCTGTGCGGGGCATTTTTGCCGGGGAGGGACGATACGGCGCCGGCGGAGGGTGATGCGACCGG
>ULVU01016490.1_pt1 | contig 28819 bp, 25 predicted proteins | sample 1959731 | NCBI WGS metagenome assembly ULVU01 (sample SAMEA4835794, study PRJEB28245) | human gut metagenome | biome: gut microbiome; material: fecal sample | place: Denmark | collected 2008 | reverse complement strand
ATTTCTCATTTTGGCTTGTACTATTTATATTCTAGCACCATTTTATATAAATAAATAAGTAGCAATCAATTTAGAGGAATGGCAATGAAGCCATTCCCGTTCACGTTATAAGGGAGAAGAAAAAATGGTAATACAATATGGATATGCAAGGGTTTCAACTAAAGACCAGCATTTAGAAAGACAGCTCACTGCAATAAAAAAATATGCTCCGGGAATTTCAGATAATAACATATTTATAGATAAGAAAACAGGTAAAGATTTTGAACGTGAGCAATATCAAGCAATGAAAGTCATTCTTGAGCATTTATCAAAAGCTTCAAGTAGTTCAGATAGCATTGAATTAATAATTGAGGAAATGGATAGATTAGGAAGAAATGCAACAGGAATTAAGAAAGAGCTTTTATGGTTTAAAGAGCATAATATAATAGTTAGAATATTAGAGATTCCGACAACACTCTTGGATGTAGATCAAAATAACAAGTGGGTAACAGAATTAATCAATAGTTTATTGATAGAGGTATATTCAGCAATCGCAGAGCAGGAGTTGGAAAAAAGAGAGAAAAGACAGGCAGAGGGAATAGCGGAGGCAAAGAAAAAAGGAGTATACAAGGGAAGAAAACCGATAGAAGTGAATGAAAGTATGTTTAAGCAAGTTTATGCAAAATGGAAAGCATCTGAAATCACAGCAAGGCAGGCGATGAAAGAATTAGGCTTAAAACCGAATACCTTTTATCGCAGAGTAAAAGAGTATGAGCAATCCATATCGGAGAAACAGTAAATAGTTTAACAAGAAAAAATAAAAAATCGCAAAGAACCAATCAAAAACTAACAACAGACGAATGAAAATTTCGCAAACTACATAATACAATTTTTTAATAAGACCGATTTGCCTACAGTGCTAATTTTCAAGAAGCATTAGAGTGCTAATCAGCAATAAAAGAAAAACAAAAAAATTTGTGAGTAATTGAGGGAGGGTAAGGAATTTGAACCAGCAATTCAAAATTTCCCAAAGACATTACAAAATTTTCAAAGTAGCACTAGCCGATTTTCAAGGTAGCATTGATACTTAAAAGACCTAGAAAATAAAAACAGAAAAAATTTTCGCTAGAGAGATAAAAGAAAAAGCAGTAGAGAGACATCAAACAAAAGATAGTTTATCAAACACAGATATCCAATTGAATTTTTAAGAAAGACAGTCCAAAACAAAAACTCCATAGAAAAAATCCCTTGACTTCGCATTCCTAAGCGTTACAATCCCAGACAAATAAGATCAAAGGGAGGAGAAACAAGAACTTGGAGAACTCAAATAACACCAGTGAATTTTTTCAATCAAGCACCGCTGAACTCAATCATCTTAAAGAAACCATATCAAAAGCAAAGAGTATAGTAATCATCTTAGTAGAAAATATGGAAATCGCAAAAGAAGATGAGAATGCAATCAATGTATTAAAGGTATTGCAGAGTTTAATAAAAGAGATAGAGGAGGAGTTAGAGAAGAGACTGTAAAAAATTAAAAAGCAGTGAAAACTGTTCATCAGAGAGCATAGAGCAATCAATACTTTTATCACTTACTTTTTTATCAATACCAAGTAAATAATCAGTAGAGCAGTGGTAAAGATTAGCAAGAGCCATCAGACTTTCAGCACTAGGCGTACGTTCGCTTTTTTCATAATTAGAGATAAGGGATGGAGACACACCGATAGCAACCGCTACTTCTTTTTGGGATAGTTTATAAGAATTTCGAAGATTTTGTAAGCGTTCGCCCAGACCATTAACCATAACTTTACCTCCATGCATCAATATTTGAAATTATATAAAAATAATAATATCCATAGGTCAACAAAACTATGCTAAAAGCATTGAAAACTATGCAAAGATATGCTAAACTTTTCTTACAAACAAAAGTAAAGGAGAAATAAAGCATATGGAGAAATTAACTACAAAGGAGTTATTAGTATTATCAGTCCTTGAGCAAGCAGAGAAACTTGAAGATTGTACAATGGCAGGGTTTTCTTGGAAATCATTAGGTATAAATGATGAGTACGATATCAATGGAGAAAATGAGTATGAAAATATAACAGATTTTCTTATTGCATGTAAATACATCCAACAGAAAGATGAAGATGGATATGATTATACTTTAACATGCTTAGGTTATCATTATTTAAGAATGTGTGAGGAAGAAATAGAATCAGCAAAAGCACAGATTGAGAATGGTAATAAGCCAGTGAATTTTTCATTGATAAACATTGATGGTATTGATATACAGTTAGGACTTATAAATAGTAAGGTAGAGGCACAGTTAGGTGCAAGTAAAATATATAATGGATTTAAAACACTAATTGATATGATGCATAAGAAAAACTAACACAACCAATTTCCAGACATTTTAGTAAAAAGGGAATATAAATTAATTTTTTAATTTTTAAGTTTATGGGGCGCTGAAGAGCGTCCCATGTTCATTAAAAAGACAATAAAAATATAGGAGGAAAACACACTATGAGTGGAAAATTCATGAAAATCAAACGTATAGTCATTCCAACAATCACACTAATCATCATGACATCCCAATTACTTGGATGTTCATCAGTAACATCCAAAGAGATGTTAGACATGATAGATCGACAAGAGGCAATTGTCATAGAGGTGCCCGAGCCGATCAGTGAGGAGCAAGGTACCACCATAGAATACGAATGGACAGAGTTAGCTAGTCTAACCACTTATCCAGAGTTTAGAACAACCTTTGATGACACCTTCAACATCGTACCATATGGCACAGGAGGCAAAGCTGGAACCGTATACATCGATCTATCCGGCAATCAGACCAACAATGGTACCTTATACAATGCCTTAATGAATCAGAAATTTGCAGAAGCATGGAACAACACCGACAACCTCAAGAAAATCATAGAAGCAGTCAAGGGAACCTATGTAGACATCGATTCCGACACAGAAGCAATCACCGCAGCATTAAATGCATATTTCAATTTAACAAGTGACGCAGAGCCAAATTATTACAATGGCAACAGCACCCTAACACGAGGCGAGTACTTAGGTATGCTTTATAGAGCATCCACACCAGTAGAAGATTTAACAGACAAGTCAGGTTTAACAGAAAGCATTGAAGATACTGATACCGCTTTATTTGCCAGTCAACTAGCCGACAAAAGTTATCTAACAACTGCAGACAGCAGTTTAAACACCAGTACCTTCAACAGCACCATCACCCGTGCCGAAGCCATTTACACCATAGTTCAAGAATACTATGCAGACGAATACAAGAGTGCAACAGGCAAAGAAAGCAGTTACAGTGATGCCAAAAATGGTGGAAACATAGCCGAAAAAGCAGGCTTCAAAGTCAAAGACAAAAAGACAGGCGAAATCACCGAAAAGAAATATTGGAAATCATACGAGTTAAGTTATAGCATGCAGAATGAAGCAAAGGGAATGCCAACAGACCTTTACAAAGCCGTAGTAGTAGCAAAGAACCATAACCTAATCACCGGCGACGAGTGCCGCTGGTCAGATGGTTTAACAAAGACAGAAGCAATCAACTTAATTACAAAAGTTTATGAGGATTTAGCAGAGACAAATGGTTATCTTAACAATGCCGAGCGAGGCAATGCAACAGGTGAAGCAGTAGATGGCAGTGAAAATACAGTAGTAGAAGATGTAGGTGGCAGTGGCGAAGCATATAAAATTTATAGTGATGCATTAATAGTAAATGAAGATGGAACCTATGATTTCACAGAGTCATTCATAGGTGGATTAATGTCATATGATTTCTTTGCTGGATGTAATGAAGAAGAAGTAAGAGACTATGTAAAATCAAATGATACATTTAAGATATTATTAATAGATGGGACACCAGAGCTAATAGATGGGTTTATAAATAGTGTAAGTATGAATGGAGAAATCAACTTAAAGCAGTTATTAGGACAGAATGACACATCCAATAGTAATACTAGCAGTAACAAAGGAAACAACACCAATAGTGACAAAGGAAACAGCAGTTCCACAAGCAATAACACAGGTAATAATGCAGGAAGTCAATCCAACACAAACAGTTCAAACATTGGAAGTAATTCAAGTACACCAGCAGAGCAAGCGCCAGCTCCAAGTAATTCAGAAAGCCAGGATGTAATCAATAATGGAGATGGTACAATCACTGCACCGGGTGGAATAGTTTATGAGGATGGATCCAACTTCGGCAACGGTCCATCTACAAATTATGGTAATGCTATTTACTAGAGTCAATTAAACTACAAACGACATAAGTTTTTGTAAAGACTGCTAATGGAATCATTAAAAAGATTTCATTAGCAGTAAATCAAATTGTATAGAAAATTTAATATGAGTAAAAATGAGTGGAAAATACATGAGAATCCATCATCAAAGCAGTCAAAGTAAAACAGATTAGCAGTTAATATACAAAGAGACACATATCAAAATAAATAGAAGTAAAAAATTTATATAAAGACAAAGCATAAAAATTAGGAAGGAGGCAGAAGGAAATGCCAGTATACAGATGTATTAAGAAACTTAAAGATAGTGCTAATACAAGTACAACCAAATTCGTCTTACAGAACATCCAGACAAAAGAAACATATACAGTTCCAAAAGATGAATTAAAAATCAAAATGACAGCGAATCAAGTGCAGATTACAAATCTTCAAATTGATTCGCAAGGAAGATTGATAGACAAGCAGGAGCAATCAATACAACAGCAGTCAAATCAATCCAAAACTCCGAGACAGTTATCTGATATGACAAATAGGGAATTAAAAGATTACATCACACAATTGCAAGAGACAGATAAAATTACGAATAAGAAAATAATATTAATATTAAGAGAGATAATGAATCGGTGTGAGGGGTTGGATAATGGAATCAGTGATTTATCAGAGCAATTGCAGATGAAAGAAAGTAATATGCCAGAAGATTCCATGATAGACACCACTACACAATTGCAAGCAATTGAAAATTATTTCATGGAAAATCAAGATAACATAAGTGAAATTAAATCAAGCATTCAAGATTTATCAACACAGCTATCAAATCTAACATTACCTGTACAGACACAATCAAATACAGATAAATCAGAGATAAAATCCACAAAAAATATAATAGCAGAAGATGGAAAATTAGAGATACCAAGTGATGAATATAGTCAATATTTTTATAAGATGTATTTCACACCGGAATCGCAGTACAAAGCAGATCAAGACTTGTTATCACAATTAAAGGCTTATGATTATACAACACCAAATATACAAATAGCACCAGATACAATAGAAAGATTAAAGGAAGAGATAGCAAAGACAGCAGAAGCATATTACAAGACAGAAGAATTTTATAATGCACAATATAATGATTTTTCATCAAACATTCAAGGTTCAGTGTTATTTGCAACATTAACTGGTGCAGTATCAAGTCAGATAAAGCTAGCGACTGGGATGTCATTAGATTCACTTAAAAAGATTGTGAAAGAAACTTATAATTTGACAGATAGGCTTAATAAAAACAAGCGAGATCAAGCAAAGTATGAGCAGGCATTAGCCGATTTTAAGACCAAGAAAGAATTAACAACAGAGCAGTCTAAAAAATTAATGAACGAGATATCTGGGGTATGGAATTGTGCAGTAGAGTTTATAGGGAACAATCCAGAATGGGAAGTCATGTTGTATGTAATACAGACGTTGAACTATATGCATTTAAAAACATTTAAGATAGGCACTAATTATAGACCAGATGCAGTAATAAATGACAAAGGTTCAATGAAAGCAATTAGGGATGACACATTATCAAATAAAAAAACAAAAAGATTAACCGAGTATGCATTAACCGAATATTTTAATTGGTATATGCAAAGGTCAGATGTACAGAATAAGGAATATGAGTGCTTGAAGCAGGTGTATGATAGGTTTATAATATCATATTTTGCTTCGAAGAAGCTCTTGTATGAAAAAGGTTTCTACCCATTTTCAGATTTAACAACAAAAGAAATAAATGGAGCAGTCGTTGTATTAACAGAGATAGGCTTATATTTAAGCAATGTATCAAGTGTAGCAGCAATGAGCAATATGAATTCATTTGTGACAAATAATAATAATCGAAGAAAACACCAATATTCAATAGCAATCCCATCAGATTTAACACAATACATATAAGAGAGGAGAATAAGCATGGAAAGGCAAAAAAGAAAAAAGAGCATAAGATCACGCATCCTAGCCCTAACCCTAGCAATCCTAACCGCCTTCACAGCACTACCATCCCAAACAGTACAGGCAGATAATGTAGGAGGTAATGTCAGTGGTGGTGGAACCGGAGGCATGGGAGCGACAACAGATGCGAAGGCATGGAGTTCGAATGACCAAGGTTATCGTTTTTACTTAGTAGATGAGAATTTCAACCGTGTCACTGATATCTATGACTTTACATTTACTTATACAGATGCTAAAGAGGCAATATTTGAGACTAGATTTGATTCATCATCTAGTCCAGCAGGACATCATTTAATGTCAATTCAAGAGCTAGCCAGACTAACCCAACAATCAGTCACTTTGATTCCAAAGCCTGTCTTAAATAACAAAGGGCAAGGAGTGGCATTCAAGGAGTGGTTTTTAAAGAACATTAAGGGTTCCGGTGGTATCTTAAACAGTGGAAGTAGTGGTTCAAACAAAGGTCATACAGGCAGTTCCTCGGGCAGTCATACAGGAAGCACTTCATCCGGTAGCAGTTCATCCGGTAGTGCAAAAGAGTACAATACATACATGGATTTACCACAGGAATTAAGAGATAGCATTACAGACTCATATCCTATCTTAAAGAGTGATCCTAGTTATTATGCACCGGGTTTGAAAGATTTGAAACCGAATCAGTTAAAAGCAACATTGGAAAGTGAATTAAATGTAGCATCAGCGATGTATTTAGAATATGCAAGGATATTTGCAAAGACATATAATGCGACAAATAAGATTTTAACAACAGACATGATAAAAAGAGCTGCTGCAATGTACACATTAAACCGCTTAGGTGCAAGTGATGATACAAATAAATTTGTAGTAAATTATACATATTGTAATGTAAGTATAAATAGTGCAGTAAAGCAACCATCACAGCAAGAAAGCTTACTAACCCAATCCATCCCTCTAGCAAAACCAGATACAGAATACACAGACACCTCTACAGAAGGATGTCCAGCCTTAATCTTTTTAAACAATACAGCAGCGATTCAAGTAAGTGGTTATGCAAGTGCAATGGAGGCAATGTCCAAAGGCAATTACAATCTCATCATAGAGCCTATCACTTGGTTACATATAAGTACCGGATCAGCATATGAATCATACAAAACATATGGAAGTTATTATAATATAGCGAGAAAATGGGTAAGTAAAGGTGGAAAAGATAGTGGAAGTTTTTACAATTCATATATGGGATCGTTAGGAAATAATTGTTTAGTAGTATCAAGAGAAAGTAAGAGCATGGATGGAAGTAAAGAGATCAAGCCAATAACATCAGCAGTGCATCGAAAAATCAGTGAAACAGTAAGTCTAATAGAAGCAGGATATGGTTTATCAATGCATATGTATAGCAGTAGTGACTTCGATGAATCCGGCACCCATACCTATGACCCTATCCTAGGTACTCTTCCAGGACCAGCCCCAGACCCATCAGACTTACCACAAGACAGCCCAGACAAAGGTGGCAACACCATCACCATTATCAAAAATTATGTCACTGAAACGAATGGAACAGAGCAGACTGATGGTAATTACACACGAGTAAAAAACCCACATACAATCGAAATAGAAGATGAGCCAAATTATAAAGTAGTAGAGTGGAATACCTCAACGAAAGAAGCACCGAGTATACCAGATGGTTCCAAGACCCCATGGAGTACACTCATTCAGACATCAACAAAGACGAATACAGGCACCACACCTACAGCAGTAGAATTAAGTAATAAAGAGAAAGTAATGTATATAAAATTAAAGAAAGCAGATGGTATCAGTGAAAATCCGGAAGTAACAGGTGACTGGGTACTAAATGAGAGTGAGCTCACCACCTCAGTAAGTAGCAAACAGGCTACTATTTTTTTGCATAAAATTTAGGCAGAGTTATACAAAGAATATCCAAGTTACACAAATCAAATCCTTCAACTCAATCACTTCAAATCATCAAATCACTTCACATAAATCAGACCACATAGTAAAAATTTAAAGAGCAGGGATGTTTAGTAGTGTGGGGTAAGTAAGACTTGTTACGGTCTTATTCGTATTAATATAGTAACAAGTATACAATCGCTCAATCAGTAAAAATTCAAATCAGAAATTCTTTTAGCAACAATCCAAGTATCAAAATAGCCATCAACAGAATCATGGGTAATAAGGTAATTAATTTTGGGAGCATTATTACGTACGACTTGTTTGGTACTCTCACTTAATTGTGTGTGCCTGCTATCTGTAGGAAAAACTAAGTCATCAAATACACCATTACGTCTTAGGTATTGAAAAGCAGTAGGCATAATATTAGAAAGTGGATATTGTTTATTTTTTTCAAGAAGCTGTGCAAGGCACGCATAAGCTTTTGTAGGATTAGACCAAGAAGTTAAAACAACATTCCTGCGTAAGCCTTTGGAATACATATAACCTTTTTGACCACATAAATCACTGACAGCAACTTCATCCATATTAGTGATGCAATAGCTTACAACAGTATCAAAACGGCTGTGTTTTTCAACACCTTCAGTAGAAGTCATACCAAGCCCCCAGATAGGTTGTATTTCTACATTAGTAACATCTAAAGGCAAATTACAGATAATATGATAATGCCAGTTAGCATTTTTCATCCTAGAAAAAGTTGCAATATATATAAAATCAGAAAACTTGCGTTTAATGCGTTGGATGAACTTTTTAAATTCTTTATGACAATTGTCAATAACAGTCCAATCAGTATTACTTTTATTAGGATCAAAAGTAAGAGTAATGAAACAGACATTAGGAACTTTAAAATTATTATAAGAAAGTTCCCGGAACGTGCGTCTTCTGGTAGAAAGGCGTTGAGTATAGTTTGCCTTAAAATATTTGCTTTTAGATTCATCAGAAGAATCTGAAAGAGCAGTATTATCTTCTGAAGAACTAGAATCTTCGTTTGTAGATTCCAATTGTCCAAGTCCGGGAAAAGAATAATCAGACAATTTCGTATTTTTAAGTTCTTTTCCAAGTTGAAGCATACGTCCGAAATCTTCAGCAAAATTTTCTTCAACATTAGTGAAAGTAGTAATCTTAGTACCGGATGCACCAATCTCCAGCTTAAAATGATCAGCCATAAAAAGAATCCCCCTAACAGAATCTAAGCAGATTATAGCATAAATTAACCATGTAAGGCATTAAAAAAGAAAATAGATAACAAAAAAATCATGCAAACCAATTCATACAACAAAATCACAATCCTAAAAACCACAATGCATAAAAATACAAACAAATACCTCAAACCAAGCATAAAAATACAAAAAATAAAAGAAGAGTACAATTTTCAATAAAAACCGAAAACACAAACCACATTATAAAGAAATGAAAGATAAAAATAGTTTAGTAAGAGATAAAAAATCGCATAGGCAGATAAATAAAAAATCCCCTTAAACACATGCAGATAAATGAAGAGAACATCCCCTTAAAAACCATATCATACTGACTCAACAACGTGTCCGTATGAAAGGCATCTTAATTTTAAGGAGGACAATAGGATGCATAAATATCTACGGATGAATATGTATAAAAATGCCTTGACACAGGCATTAGTCAGCGTTCCAATACATAAAATGTTTAAACTCCCTAGGAGGATAAGCATATGGAAAAAATAAGGAAAGAGGAAAGAAAAGGTTGCTTGCAGGTATCCGGTTTAAAAGCACCTGCAATTGCAAAGGCAGCAGAAACAGAGCTTATCACCAATATTTTATACATGCTTATGGAAGATAAGGTAATTACAGAGGCAGAGTATAAAGAGATCGTAAACAAAGATATGGGGAAACAGTATGGAACAGGTAAATAAATTTTTAGGGTACAGGACAAAATTACTCTTATTTCCATCCGGAACAAGAGTAGCAATCTATAACAGAGTATCAACAGAGAAGCTGGCACAGTTAGAAGCCATAGAACATCAAGTTATAGAATCAAGACAGATAGTAGAAGAGAGTGGCTTGGAACTTGCTTTTCAATATATAGAAACAGAATCCGGCACATCCATTAAAAATAGGGAATACTATCAACAAATGTTGACAGACATGGCAAATGATAAGTTTGATATTTTAATGATAAAGAGCCAGGACAGAATGATGAGGGATCAGGCAGAGTGGCATTTATTAAAAAGGGCAATTAATAAATATCATAAGATTTTATATTTTTACATGGATGATGAGATTTTCAATCAAAAAGAAAATGGAATGAAGCACGATGTACAGGCTATGTTAGACGAGTATGAATCAGAGAAGAAATCAAGCAAAGCGATCCATAGTCATAACAGGCGTCAGACGACATATGAAGGACAGGATTGTTTAAATATAACAAGACCAGTCTATGGGTGGGATAGGAACGTGGAGTTAGACAGCAGGGGGCATAAGAAAATCTGGTTTACTGTGAATGAGAAAGAAGCAGAGAATATAAGAGAGGTATGCAGGCTGGTAGAAGAAGGAAAAGGCTTTTATACAATCGCAAATATCATGTATGGGAATGGAGTATTGAGTAAGCCTACATGTGGAACAAAACCACAGTTGCCGCATAAAATATCCGGCACTGCATGGAAGAAGGTCATAAGATCACCACTGCTTCATGGAGATGCAGTATTTAATAAAGAAAAAACAGATTTTTATACAAAGGATAGGCAGAAAGTACCACAGGATCAGTGGATATACAGGGAAAATGTAATAACACCTATTTTATCAAAAGAGTATCATCAAAGAATTATAGACATCTTGGATTCAAGAAGTATATATTATGATAAGGACATATCCATGAAAGGAAAACATTTTTGGAGTGGTAAAATAATCTGTTCAAAGTGTGGAAAAGCGTATTACAGATATCCTTGTAAATCATGTAAAACAAGAGTGCTTGAGAACTGGAAGTGTTCTACCGGGATTATGAGTGGAACAGAGGGTTGTCATAATATCATTATAGAAGAAAATGAACTTAGAAAACAGTTGAGAGATACAGTGTCAGAAAAATATCAGGACTTGTATGGAACAATAACAGACGGTTTAATAGAGAAGATCATAAGAAAGATAGAGCAGGGTTTATCTGGAAGCAGCTTAGAGAGGGATAGGGAGGAAGTTGAGAAAGAACTGAACCAGCAGTATCAGTTTAAAAACAACTTATTTGATAAATTATTAAAAAATGTAATATCTGATGCAGACTTTCAAATATATAACAAAAAGCTTACTGAAACAATCAATAGCCTTGAGGATAAAAAGGCTGAATTAGAGAAGCAGGTAGATATCTATAAAAATAAAGAAGAAAGGCTTATAGAAATTAGAGAAAGCATGAAAAAGAAAGCCTATGGAAAAGATGCAATAAGTGATCTTATCATAGGCTGTATAGAAAAGATTTTAGTGTATCCATCCGGTAAATTAGAAGTCATGGTAAATAAGAAAGCAATGGCAGGAAAGTTTCCGATAGTACAGTATTTATACTCTGATGAACAGTATCAATTTCGTCTGGTTTATTATAGAAAAAATATAGTAAAGCAAAGAAGAGAAAAGAACACATTGAGGATACTGGAAGAAATCAGTAAAAATGGACATAGAACGATTCCGGAGTTTGCAGAGATAATAGGACAAAAATATACATACACATGGTCAATTATCAAAGACTTAAGACAAAGTGGAAAAATAGAATATGTGAAAAAAGGATTCAGCCATGAAGATTGTTATTGGCAGATAAAAAGTTAAAAGTACCAAAAAACTAATAGAAAAAGCATATAAAACCAGTAAAAAAGGCAGGGAGACTTTATAAAGACTACTTAAAACGAACACTTGCAACCCGGTTTTTATGGAACTTGGCGAGCGGTTAGGCGCGGAGAACTTTGCCGGTTACTTCAAACAGTTCGGGCTGTTATCCAAAACGAATATTGATCTGCCGGGGGAAGCGGGAACAATCATGCATAAGACGGAAAATATTGGACCGGTGGAACTTGCGACAATCTCGTTTGGGCAGTCGTTTCAGATTACCCCCATCCAGCTTGTCACGACGGTATCTTCTATTATTAATGGGGGAACGCGCGTGACACCACATTTTGGCGTAAGCGTGCAGGATGCGGACGGAAATACAGTAAAAACGTTCTCCTATGAAACGCATGAGAATATCTGCACAGCAGAAACTTCGGAAACGATGCGCTATCTGCTGGAGAAAGTGGTGTCAGAGGGAACCGGAAAAAATGCCAAAATTGAGGGCTTTTCCATCGGCGGAAAGACAGCAACCTCACAGACACTTCCAAGAAGCGACCATAAATACATTTCATCGTTTCTCGGATTTGCGCCCGCTGACAATCCGCAGGTGCTTGTGCTTGTTGTTATTAACAATCCGCAGGGGATTTATTACGGCGGAACGATCGCTGCTCCTGTGGCGAAGGAAATATTCGAAAACATTTTGCCTTACCTTGATAAATGAGATGAAATAACGTATACTAGTTAGGCGAATTGAACGTTAGAAAAAATACAAGAGGTGTTTAGTCATGGATTATGAAATAGTGATACCAGTTTTGATTTCTTTTGCAATCAGTGCAATTTTAGGACCGATCGTGATCCCCTTTTTGAAACGGTTAAAGGTGGGGCAGACGGAGCGTAAAGAGTTGGAATCCCATTTGAAGAAAAATGGAACCCCGACTATGGGTGGACTTATGATACTGGCAAGTATTATCATTACCTCTCTGTTTTATGTCAAAGATTATCCGAGAATTATCCCAATCCTTTTTATGACCGTGGGATTCGGTGTGATCGGTTTTCTGGATGATTATCTGAAGGTTGTGCTCCGCAGATCGGACGGACTGCTTCCGTGGCAGAAGATGATCTTACAGTTTGTTGTGACAACCGTATTTGCAGTTTATATGGTGCGTTATTCCGGAATTGAACTTACCATGCTGATTCCGTTTTCCGGCGGAAAGTACTTGAATATCGGATGGCTTGCGATTCCGCTGCTTTATTTTGCAGTGATCGGAACTGTAAATGGTGTGAATTTTACGGATGGTGTGGATGGGCTTGTGTCAAGCGTTACGATCATGGTTGCAACCTTTTTTTCGGTTGTGGCGATCGGAACAAATGCAGGGATCGCACCGATCACCTGCGCAGTAGCAGGAGCCCTGCTTGGATTTTTATTATTTAATGTGTATCCGGCAAGCGTTTTCATGGGCGATACCGGTTCGCTGGCACTGGGCGGCTTTGTTGTGGCAACTGCCTATATGCTCCAGATGCCATTATATATCCTGATCGTTGGACTGATTTATCTGGCAGAAGTCATATCTGTTATGGTTCAGGTTACTTATTTTAAATACACTAAGAAAAAAACAGGTGTTGGAAAGCGGATTTTCAGAATGGCTCCGCTCCATCATCATTTTGAGCTTGGTGGATGGTCAGAGACGAGAGTTGTCGCAGTGTTTGCAATCGTGACAGCACTGCTTTGCATGCTTGCATTATTAGGCTTATAAATCGCATTGGAAAATTGCAAAATGACCTGCCGGATTCGGACAGGAGATTGGAAGGATAAGACGATGAATTTAGAAGGAAAAAGAGTGTTAGTAGTAGGTTCTGGAAAAAGCGGAGTTGCAGCCGCAGAACTGCTCAGAAAAAAAGGAATCACATTTGTACTTTTTGATGGAAATAAAGATTTAGATGTGACAGCATTGATCGAGAAAAATCCGGTATTTGCCGGAGCAGAGATCCTTTTGGGAGAACTTGCACCGGAAGATATGGCGCGCATTGATCTTGTTGTGTTAAGTCCGGGCGTGCCGACAGACCTTCCGATGGTCAATGAACTTCGAAACAGACAGATTCCAATCTGGGGCGAAATTGAACTTGCCTATCATTTTGCAAAAGGAAGAATTATTGCAATTACCGGAACAAACGGAAAAACTACGACAACTTCGCTTGTGGGTGAGATCATGGCGAATTATTTCGATGATGTGAAAGTGGTCGGCAATATTGGAATCCCATACACATCGGTAGCGGCAAACACGACAGAGGATACTGTGACAGTCGCAGAGATCAGCAGCTTCCAGTTAGAGACAACACATGAGTTTGCGCCGGAAGTGACAGCTATTTTAAATATCACACCGGATCATCTGAACCGTCATCATACGATGGAATGTTATATCGAGACAAAAGAGAGCATTACAAAGAATCAGACCGCCGGGGATACCTGTGTGTTAAATTATGAGGATGAAGTGCTGCGCAGGTTTGGCGAGACACTTCAGACAAAAGTTGTATTTTTCAGCAGCAAGCGCAAACTGGAAAAGGGACTTTATCTGGACGGAGAAGATATTTTTTATGCAGACGGCACAACGGACACAAAAGTGATCAACGTAAACGAGCTGAATATTTTAGGAAAACACAATTATGAGAATGTCATGGCGGCGGTCGGAATGTCGGTAAGCTTTGGCGTACCGATGGATAAAATTGTGGAAGTGCTGAAACGTTTTCAGGCAGTCGAGCATAGAATTGAGTATGTGACAGAAAAACGCGGCGTGAAGTTTTACAATGATTCCAAGGGAACAAACCCGGATGCGGCAATCCAGGGAATCCGCGCGATGAACCGTCCGACACTGTTGATCGGTGGAGGTTATGACAAACAGTCTGAATATGATGAGTGGATTGAGAGTTTTGACGGCAAGGTGAAGAAACTCGTGCTGATCGGTCAGACGAAGGAAAAGATTGCGGAATGTGCGAAGAAACATGGCTTTGAGGATGTCATACTCTGTGATACATTTGAGGAGGCAATTGACACCTGTTATGCAAACGCAGTGAGCGGGGATGCGGTATTGCTTTCCCCTGCATGTGCAAGCTGGGGCATGTTCGCAAACTATGAGGAGCGCGGACGCATTTTTAAGGAATACGTGCGCAATCTGGCAGAATAAAAAATGTCAGGCATAATGGCATGACGTGCAGTAAATAAGAAATGAGGAATTGGAATGGCAAGAGGTCAGCAGACGGAAAAGAAAAAAAAGCCAATTAAATATTTCGATTACAGTCTTTTGTTTCTGATCATTTTTCTTTTGTGTTTTGGATTGGTCATGTTGTACAGTACCAGTTCCTATGCAGGCTCCAATAAGTTTGGGGATGCTTCCCATTTTGTAAAAAGACAGTTGTTTGCAACAGGGCTCGGCATTGTAGGTATGTATATTGTATCGAAAATCCCATATCGGTTCTGGATGAAGGTGAGTTCCATGGCGTATCTGGCAGCTATCGTGCTCTGTACCGCCGTTATTTTTATTGGTACAGAGGCAAACGGTCAGGCGAGATGGTTAAAAATCGGGCCGTTATCTTTCCAGCCGTCAGAGTTTGCCAAGTTTGCGGTTATTATTTTTCTGGCAACGGTTATTTATAAGACACCACAGAAGATGGGAGAGTTCATGAGCCTTGTCAAGATAATGGCAATTGTGCTTCCAATCGTTGCAGTGGTCGCCTACAATAACTTAAGTACAGCGATCATTATACTTGGAATTGCAGTCTGTATGTTGTTTGTTGCCAGTCCGAAGTATTCCCACTTTGTGTTGATGGCAGCGGCAGTCGGTGTGGTAGGTGTTGTTTTCATCAGTTTTGAGGCATACCGGATGGATCGTATCAAGATCTGGCTGAATCCGGAAGCCTACGAGAAGGGTTATCAGACCTTACAGGGACTGTATGCGATCGGTTCCGGCGGTTTATTTGGAAAAGGGCTTGGCGAGAGTATGCAGAAGCTGGGATTTATTCCTGAGGCGCAGAATGATATGATTTTCTCTGTTATCTGTGAGGAACTTGGACTTTTTGGCGCGGTGTGCGTGATCTTATTGTTTCTGCTGATGATCTGGAGATTTATGATCATTGCCAATAATGCGTCAGACCTTTATGGGGCGCTGGTCGTGGTTGGTATTATGGCGCATTTGTCCATCCAGGTTATTTTAAATATTGCGGTTGTGACCAATACGATCCCGAATACCGGTATTTCACTGCCGTTTATCAGTTATGGAGGTACTTCGGTTTTATTCCTGCTTGCAGAGATGGGGCTTGCGCTTTCCGTGGCAAAGGGAATTAAATTTGAGGTTAATTAAATATGATAAAAGAAGAGAGAAGAAGAAAAAAGCGCAGAAAGATAGGATTGTACATCCTGTTGATATTGATTCTGCTTATCGCAGCGGGCGTTTTCATTGTCATGAATGTTTTTACCGTGGAAAACGTTGTCGTGGAGGGAAATGAACTGTACAGCTCCACACAGATTGAAAACATGGTGCTGAATGATGAATATTCCTGGAATTCCCTGTATGTAGATCTGAAATACAGATTTGTGGATATCGGGGAAGTTCCGTTTGTAGATACGATGGAGGTTTCACTGGACAATCCCCATACCGTACATATTAAAGTATACGAAAAAGGAATGCTCGGCTATCTTTATATTAATTCCATTGGTCAGAATGCTTATTTTGACAAAGATGGATTTGTAGTCGAGACATCTACGGAAGTGATTGACGGTGTGCCAAAGATCACAGGAATCTCCTGTGAGGAAGTGGTACTTTATGAGAAACTGCAATTAGAGAACAGTGATATTTTGCGGGATTTACTGAACCTGACACAGACTTTGAAAAAATATAATCTGCTCCCGGATGAGATCCAGTATGACAGTAACATGGAGCCGGTGCTTTACTATGGAACAATTCAGGTGAAAATTGGTTCTGAGGACAACCTGTCGCAGAAAGTTGTGAGGTTATCCATTATTTTGCCACAGCTTGACGGACTTAGCGGCACACTCCATTTAGAGACATGGACACCGGAGACCACCGACATTATCTGGGACAGGGCAGAAGAACAATCGGAAACAGAAGAGGAGACGACAGAAGAGCCTTCTGAGGAGCCGTCGGCAGATACACCAGCGGAAGAACAACCTGCACAGGATGTGCCGGCAGAGAATACACCGGCCGAAGAGCAGCAGCCAGCCGAAAATGCACCGGCGGAGGATATGCCGCCAGTGGAACAATAAAAACCGTAAAAAAACTTGATTTTTTTTGAAAAAGCGGTTGATTTGTTGTAGGAAAAATTATATTATAGATTATAAGAGTTAAAAAACGCAAAATATAGTATGATTTTGAGAGTAGATAACTAAACAAAGTAGAAATAAGTTTGTCTGGTTATCATATTTGACATAAATATAGGGAGATATGAAGGAGGAACTACCTTGCTGGAAATTAGAACAACAGAAGCAGATGCCAGTGCAAAAATTATCGTGATCGGAGTTGGAGGAGCTGGCAATAATGCTGTAAATAGAATGATCGATGAAAATATTGGCGGTGTTGAGTTTGTTGGTATCAACACAGATAAGCAGGCATTACAGTTATGTAAGGCACCGACATTGATCCAGATCGGCGAGAAGCTTACCAAAGGGCTTGGTGCAGGAGCACAGCCTGAGGTTGGACAGAAAGCAGCGGAAGAGAGTGCAGAGGAATTATCGGCTGCAGTGAAAGGTGCAGACATGGTTTTCGTTACCTGTGGTATGGGTGGCGGAACCGGTACAGGTGCAGCACCAGTCGTTGCCAAGATCGCAAAAGAGCAGGGAATCTTAACCGTAGGTGTTGTTACAAAACCTTTCAAATTCGAAGCAAAACAGCGTATGTTGAACGCAACCGGTGGTATTGAACGTTTAAAAGAGAGCGTAGATACACTGATTGTCATTCCAAATGATAAATTATTAGAGATCGTAGACAGACGTACTACAATGCCGGATGCATTGAAGAAGGCAGATGAAGTATTACAGCAGGCAGTACAGGGAATCACAGACCTTATCAATTTACCTGCACTCATTAACCTTGACTTTGCGGATGTTTCCACCGTTATGAAGGACAAGGGACTTGCACATATCGGTATTGGTTCTGCCAAGGGAGACGACAAGGCGATCGAAGCTGTAAAACTTGCAGTTGCCAGCCCATTGCTTGAGACAACCATTAACGGTGCAACACACGTTATTATTAATATTTCCGGAGATATCTCCTTAATGGATGCAAATGATGCAGCAAGCTATGTACAGGATCTTGCAGGAGATGATGCCAATATTATCTTCGGTGCGAAGTTTGATGAGTCTATGACAGATGAGGCAACCATTACGGTTATTGCAACAGGACTTGAGACTGCCGGTGCAAACGCAGCAGGCAAAATTGTTCCTAAGATGCAGTATCAGAACATGGGAACTGTTCCAAGACCAACAGCACCTGTAACACCAAGACCAGCAGCACAGGCTGGTTATACAACTCCGGTACAGCCAAACCCGGCACCAACTTTCTCTGGTATTCAGAAACCACGCCAGCCAGAAAGCTCTGTACAGCAGATGGATATCAAGATTCCGGATTTCCTTAAGAATTCCAGAAGATAATTACATAAGAAGATGACAGGATCGTTACATGAAGATCATAAGGTTTTCGTGTAACGGTCTTTTTTTGTCAGAAAAACTGGATGAACTTCTGAAAGTAGAGGGAGTGTTTTGACAAAAAAGATGGTTCTAAAAAAATATAATGTGACTATGGAGAAGGAAAAGGAGGGAGTGGTTCCAAATATATATTTTTTATGCAGATGTCTATCTGTTACAGAATCTGTGGATGGATTTTATTGCGCTTGCGGGCGCAAATTGTCTTTTGCGGCGCAGGGTAAAGGGAAGAAGACTGTGGTTTATTGCATTTCAGTCATCCATAGGAACTCTGATCATTACATTGACCGTTACGGAGCCTTTTTGCAGGGCGATTCTGATTCACTTCCTGCTCAATACAGGAATGGTTGTTCTGTGTTTTGGAAAAAGTTCGTGGCGTGAGTTTTTAGAAAACTGGGCAGTCATTTATCTGATGGTCATTTTCCTTGGCGGGGTTATGGAATTATTGAGAAGCAGTGCAACAGGAATGACATTTTTCTGGATTCAGGCGGTCATTGCGGCACTGGTTCTGTCGGTTGTCACATGGTATCTGGGACGTAGAAAACAGTTTGGAAATCAGCTTTTTCCAGTGACATTGGTGCATCGGGGGCATGCGATGGAAACTATGGGATACTGGGACAGTGGAAATCAGTTGAGAGATCCATATAATCATAGACCAGTATGTATTTTAAGTAAAAAAGTGGCCGCAAAGATCTTAAATCCGAAAAAGGACAGGGTACATTTTATCCCTTATTGTTCCCTGGGGCAGAAGGAGGGGCTTTTGCCGGTGACAGAGATCACATGCATAAAAATTCAGAATGGAAGGCACGAAGTCGAGATAAGACCGGCAACGGTTGGAATTGCAAATGAAGGATTATTGGAAGGAAAAGAATATGATATGATTCTTCATGCATCTATGCTGGAGTGTCAGGAAAGAGGAACAAAACATGATCATGAGACTTGTACTGCCAAGATATGAAAAGGTTCATTTTCTGTCCGGAATCTGCAGCCTTTTTATGCGAAAGGAAGATGAGGTGCACTATATTGGAGGTGCAGAGATTTTGCCGCCACCGTTGGAGGGAGAGCGGGAAGCATACTGTATCCGGATGCTCGATGGTGTGCATGCAGAGCGGGCGAGAAAGGAGCTGATCGAACACAACCTGCGGCTGGTTGTATACATAGCAAAAAAGTTTGATAACACAGGGGTCGGAGTGGAGGATCTTATCTCCATAGGAACGATCGGTCTCATCAAAGGGATCAATACCTTTAATCCGGACAAAAATATTAAATTGGCCACTTACGCATCGCGCTGCATTGAAAATGAGATTTTAATGTATCTGAGGAGAAACAGCAAGACAAAACTGGAGGTGTCCATCGATGAACCGTTAAATGTGGACTGGGATGGAAATGAACTGCTCTTATCGGATATTCTGGGGACGGATGAGGATGTCGTGGGGAAAGACATGGAAACGGATGTAGAGCGGAAACTGTTAAAGACTGCGATCGAAAAGCTGTCCGGAAGGGAACGGATGATCATCGAACTGAGGTTCGGACTGAATACTTCTGATGGGGAGGAGAAGACACAGAAAGAGGTGGCAGATATGCTTGGAATCTCCCAGTCCTATATCTCAAGACTTGAGAAAAAAATTATGGGAAGATTGAAAAAAGAAATTGTACGATTTGAATAACAGGAGTATAATTGTGTTATAAATTAAAGGAGAAGTCGAACTATTTGACAATGGGAACAGACAGTGGACAGATGAGACAACATGCAGCAGATGACTGCATGGGGATCAGATGAAAACGGACTGGAATTTACAGACAGGGGGAAGGACAGATGCAGATAGAATTTTTGGGTGCAGCGCATGAGGTGACAGGAAGCTGTCATTATGTAACATTCGGGGATAAACATGTACTGGTGGATTGTGGTATGGAGCAGGGACCGGATCTGTATGTGAATCAGGAGATTCCGGTGAATGCAGCAGCGGTGGATTATGTGTTCGTGACACACGCACATATTGATCATTCCGGTCTGCTTCCGCTTTTGTATAATCACGGATTTCGCGGACAGATTTTCGCGACAGAGGCAACAACGCAGCTCTGTAATATCATGTTAAAAGACAGCGCACATATCCAGATGTTTGAGGCAGAATGGAGAAACCGGAAAGCAAAACGGGCCGGAAAACCGGAAGTGGTACCAATGTACGATATGAATGACGCAATGGGGGTGCTGACACACTTTGTGCCGTGTGAATATAACAGCATTGTGGAGATCTGTGACGGATTAAAGGTACGGTTTGTGGATGCAGGACATCTGCTCGGCTCATCAAGCATTGAGATGTGGATCAGAGAGGATGATGAAGAAGTCAAAGTTGTATTTTCGGGGGATATCGGAAATGGTAATCGTCCACTGATCAAAGATCCACAGTATATCAAAGACGCGGATTATGTTGTAATGGAGTCCACGTACGGTGACAAAGAGCATGAGACACCGCCGGACTATGCAGTCGCACTTGCAGGGGTATTGAAGGATACCTTTACAAGAGGTGGAAATCTTGTGATCCCTGCATTTTCCGTAGGAAGAACGCAGGAGATGCTTTACTTTATCCGAAGGATCAAGACGGAACATCTGTTGCCGGAGTTTGAAAATTTCCCGGTGTTTGTCGATAGTCCGCTGGCAGTGGAGGCAACTACGATCTTTAATAAGAACGTGGAGGACTGTTTCAGCGAGGAAGCGTTGGATCTTGTGCATCAGGGAATTAACCCAATCGGTTTTCCAGGACTGCGCATGGCGATCACGAGTGATGAATCCAAGATGATCAATTTCGACGAGCAGCCGAAAGTTATTATTTCCGCATCCGGTATGTGTGAGGCAGGACGTATCCGTCACCATTTAAAACACAACCTCTGGCGAAAGGATTCCACGATTTTATTTGTTGGTTATCAGGTTCCCGGAACACTTGGAAATTCTCTTTTGAATGGGGCAAAGCAGGTAAAGCTTTTTGGTGAGACCATCGAGGTACATGCGAAGATTGAGAATCTTCCGGGAATCAGCGGTCACGCAGACCGGAATAATCTGACAAAGTGGATTGGGGCATTTGAGACACCACCGAAAAAAGTGTTTATTGTACATGGGGACGACAAAGTGACGGAGAATTTTGCGGCGCATGTGCATGAAGTATATGGGTATGACACGTATGCACCATATAGCGGCGATACGTTTGATCTTGTGACAGGAGAGCAGATTGCGGACGGAAGCAGAGAGATGATTGAGAAGAAGAAAAATGGATCATCAAAAGCTTCCAGCAACGTATTTGCAAGACTTCTTGCGGCAGGACAGAGGCTGCTTGAGGTTATTAATAAGTGCGAGGGTCTGCCGAACAAGGAACTTGCAAAATTTGCAGATCAGATTAATGCATTATGTGATAAATGGTCGAGATAATATTATAGGGTAAGATATTGGCGGATGGTTTTCAATGCAGACTTTTCCAGACGGCTGACCTGTGCCTGGGAAATATGGATCTCATCCGCCACTTCCATCTGTGTTTTTCCTTCAAAAAAGCGGAGGTTGATAATGAAGTTTTCGCGTTCTGACAGGTGGTTCATGGCATCACTTAGAGAGAGCTTTTCCACCCAGTTTTCTTCTTTATTTTTCTTATCACTGATCTGATCCATGACATAGAGGGTATCGCCCCCATCGGTGTAGACCGGATCATAGAGGCTTACCGGACTCTGGATCGCATCCAGTGCGTATAAAATGTCTTCTGCGGCAACCCCGGATTCCTCTGCGATTTCCTGCAGTGTAGGTTCCTTAAATGAATTTTTGGACAGAACTTCCTTGGCATGGATCGCTTTGTAGGCAGTGTCGCGGAGGGAGCGGCTCACACGGATACTGTTGTTGTCACGCAGATATCTGCGGATCTCCCCGATGATCATAGGTACCGCATAAGTGGAAAATTTTACCTGCAGATCTGGATTAAAGTTGTCAATGGATTTGATCAGTCCGATACAGCCGATCTGGAACAGGTCATCAAGATTTTCATGGCTGCCGGAGAACCGCTTGATCACACTTAACACAAGGCGCAGGTTGCCTTTGATATACATCTCTCTGGCTTCCTGATCGCCCTGCCGGATCCGTGCAAACAGGGCTTCTTTTTCGGTTTCTTTTAAAATTGGGAGTTTGGCGGTATTGACGCCACAGATTTCTACTTTATATGCAGGCATGTTGCTATCCTCCGGTCTTTTCTAAAATCAGGATCAGCTCCGAGGTCTGTCGATGTCGGATGCTATTAATGAGGATGTGGCATTTAAGAAAAAATTATACAGAAAGAAACTTTTTTTTATTGGAAAAAAATGCTATACTATACACGGTAAGAAAATCGTTTCAGTAGAGACGGATTGTTTAAAAAAAGCAGAATCAAATGGGATACGAAGAATACAACAAGAGGCTGGTGCATATATGAAAGATTTGATCGATGAGAAGAACAGACAGGAAAAAATGAAAAGAAGTATCATAAAATACTGGAATGTTTCCTATGGTTCCCCGGAAGCAATTGGCGGCGAAGAGGAAGAAAAAGAGCGGGAACATGCCGTCGGCATATATCCACAGGAAAATCATGTCTATGACGAAGAGTCAGAGTTAAAACAGGCAGAGATCGAGGCAATCGATGAAGTGTCACAGACAAAAATCCAACAGATCCTGCATGAGAAAGATGACAGATTACAGAACCTGATCGAACATGAGCAGCATGAGGGATAGGAATCCTGAAGCTGTTTTGGCAGGGTTGCGGGCAGATGCACATTTTGTAGTCTGCCACATAATGTAATAGTAAGAACAGGCGATGGTGGGATCGTTTTGGTTACATTAAAAAAGTATCACGGTCTTGGGAATGATTATCTGATCTATGATCCGAATCAGAACCGTGAATTATTACAGGAACGGCAGATACAGCTGTTGTGCAGGCGCAATACCGGAGTGGGAGCAGATGGTATTTTATCTGGTCCTGTGTTGGAGAATGAAAAAATAAAAGTACGTATTTTTAATCCGGATGGAAGTGAAGCTGAGAGAAGCGGCAACGGCATCCGGATTTTTTCAAAGTATCTGAAAGATGCCGGATATGTGAAAGAAAAGTGCTATGAGCTTTGGACAAAGGCAGGACCGGTACAGGTGGAGTTTTTAGATGAGGATGCATCGCGCATGAAAGTCGATATGGGATATGCCGCATTTGGAGCAGACAGTATCCATGCAGTAGGATTTGAGGGAGATATGATCAATGAATCCGTTTTCTTCTGTGATAATTTTTACAATATCACCTGCGTGTCCATGGGAAACCCAAACTGTGTCGTGATGATGGAAGAAATCAGCAGGAAGAAAGCGTTGCATTTAGGACCATATGTGGAAAATTCAAAATATTTTCCAAACCGGATCAATATGCAGCTCTGTCACGTAGTTGACCGGGAAAATATTCAGATTGAAATCTATGAGCGGGGAGCCGGGTACACATATGCGTCAGGCACGGGAGCCTGTGCGGCGGCATCTGCAGCACATAAACTCGGACTGGTGGGAAACCGTGTGCAGGTTCATATGCAGGGCGGAGATCTGCTTGTGGAATTTGCAGAGGACGACCGCGTGTTTATGACAGGACCTGTGGTTTATATCGGAAGTATTACGCTGGCGGAAAATTTTTTTGCTTAAATTGGAAAATTTCTTGGTGTTATGAATACCGCACAGCAGCAGGGAATATGGGAACATATGGAAACCATTATAAAAAAGTCTTGCAATTGCAGGCAGAATATGATAGTTTATAAATCGTTGTGTGAGGAACACAACGATTTTTTCATGCAGAGGTACAATTCTGCAAAAACAAACGTCAGTTCGGAACCTTCCTGACGAAAAACAAAACTAAAGGAGAAAAACATATGAGAAACAAAAAGGTATTATTTCTTACCCAGGCTGCAGTGATCGCAGCGATCTACGTTGTGCTGACTATTTTTATCAGTGCATTTAACTTAGCTTCCGGTGCCATTCAGGTACGAATTTCCGAAGCACTTACCATTTTACCATTTTTTACACCGGCAGCGATTCCGGGACTGGCGATCGGGTGTCTGTTGAGCAATCTGCTGACAGGGGCAGCGGTTTATGATGTCGTGTTCGGAAGCCTTGCAACATTACTCGGTGCAGTCGGAACATATTTACTGCGGAAACATAAGTTTTTGTGCACGCTTCCTCCGGTGATCGCAAATATGGTGATCATTCCATTTGTATTGCGCTACGGATACGGACTTGCGATGGAAGTTGGTGGACATGATCTTGCGATTCCTTTTTACATGCTGACCGTCGGCGCGGGAGAAGTGATCTGCTGCTGTATTCTTGGTTCTGTCTTATTGAATGCATTGGCAAAAGTGAGAAATGTTATTTTTAAGAATGAATAAATGTGAAGGTTATAAAAATGCCATGTCAAAGAGATAAAACTCTCTTTCTCATGGCATTTTAATAATTTTTAAGAAAATATTGACGATTTCTGAAAACGCAAGTAAACTATATAGTTAGCAGTATCTATAAGAGAGAACGAAAGGAAAAAGTTATGAAGAAAATCTTGGATTTGATCACAGATGAAGTGACAAAAGCATTTACAGAATGCGGATATGATGCAAAATATGCAAAGGTTACTTTATCAAACAGACCTGATCTTTGTGAATACCAGTGTAACGGCGCCATGGCAGCCGCCAAGGAATACAAAAAAGCCCCATTTATGATCGCAGACGAAGTGGTGGAAAAACTTGCTGCAAACCCGATTTTTGCGATGGCAGAATCTGTAAAACCGGGCTTCCTCAATCTGAAAATTGATGAGGCATACCTTGCAGATTATGTTGCAAAAATGCAGGAAGATGAGGGACGTTTTGGATGTGAAAAGACAGAAGCACCAAAGACCATTATGATCGACTATGGCGGACCAAACGTTGCAAAACCACTCCATGTAGGACATCTGCGTTCTGCGATCATTGGTGAGAGTGTGAAGCGTATCGGCAAATTTATGGGACACAATGTGATTGGTGACGTGCATCTGGGCGACTGGGGACTTCAGATGGGACTGATCATCACAGAGTTAAAGTTAAGAAGACCGGAACTCGTTTATTTTGATGATGCTTACACCGGAGAGTATCCAGAAGAAGCACCATTTACAATCTCTGAGTTAGAGGAGATTTATCCGACTGCCAGCAAGAAATCCAAAGAGGATGAGGCGTATAAGGAAGCCGCCATGCAGGCAACTTTTGAACTGCAGCACGGAAAACGCGGTTATCAGGCACTTTTAAAACATATTTTAAATGTGTCCGTGACAGACTTAAAGAGAAACTATGCAAACTTAAATGTTTCCTTTGAGCTATGGAAGGGCGAGTCTGATGCACAGCCATATATTCCGGATATGGTTCAGAAGATGAAGGACGATGGCTTTGCATACATCAGCGACGGCGCTCTTGTCGTGGATGTCAAAGAGGATACCGACACGAAAGAGATCCCACCATGCATGATCTTAAAATCAGACGGAGCTTCCCTTTACAATACAACAGACCTTGCAACTATGGTATGGAGAATGAAAGACTATAACCCGGACGAGATTATTTACGTGGTAGACAAGCGTCAGGAGTTATATTTCACACAGGTATTCCGCTGCGCAAGAAAAACAGGTATCGTAAAACCGGAAACAGAACTGAAGTTTTTAGGTTTTGGTACGATGAATGGCAAGGACGGAAGACCATTTAAGACTCGTGATGGCGGTGTGATGCGTTTAGAGCATCTGATCTCCGGTATTAATGAGGAGATGCTTGCAAAGATCCAGGAGAACCAGAAGACAAAGGAGAACCTTGGGATCAGCACAGAGGAAGCGGAGAACACTGCAAAAATGGTCGCACTTGCAGCAATCAAATACGGTGATCTGAGCAATCAGGCAAGCAAAGATTACATCTTTGATATTGACCGCTTTACTTCTTTTGAGGGAAATACAGGCCCATACATCCTGTATACGATCGTCCGTATCAAATCGATCTTAAACAAATATCACGGTCTTGGAAAAGATGACAGCGGTGCAGTCATCGAGGCGGCGCACTCTAAGAGCGAGAAAGATTTAATGTTAGAACTCTCCAAGTTCAATGCAGTGATGGAGAGCGCTTTTGAGGAGACAGCACCTCATAAGATCTGTTCCTATATTTATGACCTCGCCAATGCATTCAACAGTTTCTATCATGGAACCAAGATCATGTCCGAGGAGAATGAGACAGTCCAGAAATCGTACATCCGTCTGTTAGAGCTTACAAAGTCCGTTCTTGAGACCTGTATCGATGTATTAGGATTTTCTGCACCGGAGAGAATGTAAGAAAAGAATAGAATAACAGTCATAAAAAGAAAGACAAGTCATAGAATTAGTCATGGGAGAAAACAAACTCCCATGGCTTTTTTTCTTAAAAAAAGAATTCCGTGAGGATGGAACAGAAAGTGAGGTGCCGCCTTGTGTGAAATAAGATTGTTGTTTCCGGTACATATGAGAACATTTTTTCAGGACGATACATGGCAGAGCGGGTTGGAGGAGATCCGGGTGAGAGTCGGACAACCAATCGAGTTTTGCTATGGAAGCGACAACTGTTATCTGATCGGCAAAGAAAAAGAACAAATGTTCTGCAACGAAAAGGACTACAGAAGATGGGAAAAAGATCTATACCATGCGAGCGAGGCTGATCTGCGGGAAATGTTAAATTATATCAGCAATTATTCGCTGTACGCGTACAAAGAGGAGATTAAGCAGGGGTACATCACGATCGAGGGAGGACACCGGGTTGGTGTGGCAGGGCAGACCGTTCTGGTGGATGGAAAAATTGCAGGGATCAGTCCGATCACGTTCTTAAATATCAGGATCGCCCACCAAAAGTGTGGATGTGCCAGAAAAATACTGCCACTGATCCGGCAGAGAGACAGCATTTATAACACGTTGATCCTGTCGATGCCGGGAGCCGGGAAAACAACACTTTTGCGTGATTCCATCCGGGCATTGTCGAATGGGGAGGCATATGGGATCAGGCTGAAGGTGTGTGTGGTGGATGAGCGATCGGAGATCGCAGCAAGTTTTCACGGTGTGCCGCAGAATGATATGGGACCGAGGACGGATGTGATGGATGGCTGTGGAAAGGCAGAGGGGATGCAGCTTCTGATACGGTCCATGTCACCACAGATCATTGCGGTGGATGAGCTTGGAGCCGAGTCGGATTTTTATGCGGTAGAGCAGGCATTGAACTGTGGGAGCAGGGTGCTGGGCACGATCCATGCGGGAAATATGAAAGAACTTTCGGAAAAACCGTATTTGAAACGATGGATGGAGCGAAGACTTTTTCAGCGGTTTATATTTCTGGAAAAAGAAGCTGATGGGAGGAGAAAAATGCAGGTTTATGACGAACATATGGAGCGCATCTCATGTTAAAAGTGCTGGGAAGCATGCTGATCCTTCTGGCAAGTGTCGGTTTTGGATTTCAGATCCAAATGGATCTGAAAAATCATTTGCGGCTGCTTTATGACATACGGAAACTGCTCTTAGACATAGCAAATGAAACAGCGTATACGATGGATTCCATGGAGGTTGTGCTGGAACATTCGATACACAGCAGAAATCCGCATCTGAATGAGATCTGCCGGGAGATGGGTGAGGGATTACAGAAGAAGGAAAGAGGATGCGGACAGGAACTCTGGCAGGAGCGGATCGAAGCGTGGCAGAAAAAGCTGGGGCTCTCTCCGGAGGAAAAAGAAATCTTTGCGGGGGCTGGATGCGCCTTTTTCGGAAAAAGCATGGGAGAAAATGAAAAAAGCCTGGAACATTATCTGAAACGTCTGGATTATGTGATCGATCAGGTGAGGGGAGAACAAAAGGAAAAACAGAAAGTGTATCAGACTGTCAGTGTGATGTGTGGGCTGATCGTCATTCTTCTGTTTTTGTAAAAGCTCCGAAAGCTGTGGAAAGGCAGGAACTTTATGAGTGTAAATTTGATTTTTAAAATTGCTGCGGTTGGGATTTTAGTGACCGTGCTGAGTCAGGTGTTAAAACACAGTGGACGGGAAGAACATGCTTTTTTGACCAGTCTGGCGGGACTTATCATCGTGCTGTTCTGGATCGTGCCTTATATCTACGAACTGTTTGAGACGATGCAGT
>ULVU01039046.1_pt1 | contig 28857 bp, 22 predicted proteins | sample 1959731 | NCBI WGS metagenome assembly ULVU01 (sample SAMEA4835794, study PRJEB28245) | human gut metagenome | biome: gut microbiome; material: fecal sample | place: Denmark | collected 2008 | reverse complement strand
ACTAATCACCCGAAAGTTGACGTTCGGTGGGTGAGATGATTTAGTTAACGTTCCAAGCGATTGTCAATCATGTTGATTGGCGGTCGATAGAAAGCATGAGATGAAGAAACTTTAAAGATATTGTCACGAGTAGCCGGAGGGTTCGATGAAGTGACTGGAAAACATTAAAAGGTGTCTATAGCGACGGTGATCCACCTCTTCCCATCCCGAACAGAGAAGTTAAGCCCGTTAGCGCCGATGGTACTGCCCTTGGGTGGGAGAGTAGGTCGATGCCGAATTTAGAAGAGAGGGCGAGTTCAAGTGACTCGCCCTTTTTTATTTTCTTTCATTTTCAATTCTTCATTTTCAATTTTCAATTGTTTTACCTACCTTAGCGTTCTGAATCAATTTATGTGGAAATGGCATTATTCGGTCTATTTAATAAAAAGAAAAAGGAAAGCCTTGATAAAGGTTTAGAAAAGACGAAAGAAAGTGTATTCAAGAAACTCTCTCGGGCAATTGTTGGTAAATCCAAGGTTGATGACGAGGTTCTGGATAACTTGGAAGAAGTGTTGATTTCTTCGGATGTGGGAGTTGATACAACTCTTCGTATCATTGAACGAATCGAAGAAAGAGTACAGCGGGATAAATATGTGGGTACGGATGAATTAAACCGGGTATTGAAAGAAGAGATTGTTGATTTGTTGAAAGAGAATAATTCAACGGATTACGATGCTTTGAGTTTACCGGAAGGACATGGCCCTTATGTGATCATGGTAGTCGGTGTGAATGGAGTGGGTAAGACAACGACAATTGGTAAATTGGCTCACAAATTTAAAGATGCTGGAAAATCTGTTGTTTTAGGGGCTGCAGATACCTTTAGAGCTGCCGCGGTAGATCAGTTGGTAATCTGGGCGGAACGAGTAGGGGTACCGATCGTAAAACAGGGTATGGGGGCAGATCCGGCTTCTGTGGCTTTTGATACGCTGAGTAAAGCGAAAGCTGAGAATGCAGATGTGGTGCTTATTGACACGGCGGGACGTTTACACAATAAGATAAACTTGATGAACGAATTGACGAAAATCAAGAAGGTCATGCAAAAAGTGATTCCGGATGCCCCACATGAAATTTTGTTAGTACTTGACGGTTCTACCGGGCAAAATGCTTACGAACAAGCAAAACAATTTACCTTGGCCACGGAAGTAAATGCTTTGGCGATTACAAAGCTGGACGGAACGGCAAAAGGTGGCGTTGTAATTGGTATCTCTGATCAATTCAAAATTCCCGTGAAATACATTGGTATCGGTGAAAAAATTGATGATTTACAAGTATTCAATCGTGAAGAGTTTGTAGACTCTTTATTTAATTAATAGAACATAATTTTTGAGAGCGGTTATTATGGCAAACAAGGTCATGATAACCGTTTTTTAATGTTTAGCTATGAAGAAAAGAATTCTGTTCATATGTTTGGGTAATATATGCCGCTCCCCGAGTGCCGAGGCAATTATGAAATATTACGTGAAAGATCGGGGATTGGAGGAACAATATTATATTGATTCTGCAGGGATTAGTGGTTATCATTCCGGTGATCCGGCGGATCGTCGGATGCAAAGTCACGCGATAAGAAGAGGATATGATCTGACCAGTTTATCCCGAAAATTTTATCCGGATGCAGATTTTTCTGATTTTGACATGATTATCGGTATGGATGACCAGAATATCCGTGATCTGCAAAGAATGGCTACATCCGAGGAAGAAAAGAATAAAATATTCAAGATGACTGATTTCTGCCAGCGTTTTTCCTACCGGGATAGCGTTCCCGATCCTTATTATGGCGGGGATTCCGGATTCGAATTAGTGTTGGACTTACTGGAAGATGCTGTTGAAGGTCTGTTAGATCAGCTAGAAAATAAATAAAGAGGCTGGTCAAAAGGTCAATTTTAAACAACTACCCCCTCTAACTCCCCCTTACACAGGGGGAGCTGGAGAGGGTAGCTTATAGATACTGGATAAGACTTTTGAGACAGCCCCTTTATTGGAAAGTTTTGACTATTTATTTCAGGCTAGCCAAGCATTCATTTACATTGTTCTCGATGCGGGCAAGAATGTTCGTGCTGTCGGCTTTTTCGAACTTCGTTCCCGTGATATGTTCGTATAATTCGATATAACGATTTGTGATGTTGGCTACCACTTCCGGAGTCATTTCCGGAACAGTTTGTCCGGCTTTCCCTTGGAAGTTATTTTCCATTAACCATTCGCGAACGAATTCTTTGGATAGTTGACGCTGTCTTTCTCCTTTTGCTAGGCGTTCTTCGTAACCGTCGGCATAGAAATAACGGGAAGAATCCGGGGTGTGGATTTCGTCGATCAAATAGATCTTTCCATCTTTTTTACCGAATTCGTATTTCGTGTCTACTAGAATTAATCCCATTTTGGCTGCAATCTCTGTTCCTCTTTGGAATAGGGCAAGAGTGTATTTTTCGATGGCCTCGTAATCTTCTTTACTAACCAGTCCGGACGAGATGATTTCTTCTTTAGAGATATTTTCATCGTGTCCTTCCATAGCTTTGGTGGTAGGAGTTACAAGAGGTGTCGGGAATTTCTGGTTTTCAACCATTCCTTCCGGCAAAGGTAAACCGCAAAGGGTTCTCTTTCCTGATTTGTATTCTCTCCATGCACTTCCGGCCAAGTAACCGCGAATAACCATTTCTACTTTGAACGGTTCGCATTTGTGACCAACGGTCACCATCGGATCGGGTGTTGCTATTTTCCAGTTCGGAACGATGTCTGACGTTGCATCTAGGAATTTAGCGGCAATTTGATTCAATATTTGTCCTTTGTAAGGTATTCCTTTCGGGAGTACCACGTCGAAAGCGGAAATTCTGTCGGATACCAACATAACGAGGTATTCGTCATTGATGTTATACACGTCACGTACTTTACCGACGTATTCATCTTTCTGTCCCGGGAATTTGAAATTTGTTTTTACAATCGCTTCCATGTTATTTGCTTTAAAGATCCGTTATTTAGTTTTTTCTTCGTTGTTGTAAGCGTTGACAATCTCTTTCACCAGCCTGTGGCGAACGATGTCACTATTGTCGAATTCGACAAATGCAATTCCTTTTATATGATGCAGTAATTTGAAGGCATGAATCAATCCGGAATCACTTCGTTTGGGAAGGTCTATTTGGCTCATATCCCCGGTGATCACGAATTTAGCGTTGACACCCATACGGGTTAGGAACATTTTTAACTGATTTTTTGTCGTGTTCTGTGCTTCATCGAGAATCACGAATGCATCATTGAGTGTACGTCCCCTCATGTATGCTAAAGGGGCAATCTGAATGATTTCCGTTTCGAGATATTCGCTTAATTTTTTCGAGGGAATCATGTCAGAAAGAGCATCGTACAAGGGTTGCAAATAGGGATCAACTTTCTCTTTCATGTCCCCGGGTAGGAATCCAAGACTTTCCCCTGCCTCTACTGCCGGACGGCTGAGAATGATCCGTTTGACCTCTTTATTGCGTAATGCTTTTACCGCAAGAGCGATTGCCGTGTAGGTTTTACCGGAGCCGGCCGGACCCGTGGCAAAAAGCAAGTCGTTTGTTTTGGCCAGATCAACGAGTTTACGTTGATTTGTCGTTCTAGCTCGTATAATTTTCCCGTTATTCCCGAAAACAATAATTGAGGCCGGGTCCTCGGGGTCTTCCACGATCTCGTCTTCCAGAATAATTCTTTTCAGATTGGCGATCGTGAGCATGTTATATTTATTGTAATGTTCCAAAAGGGCATTAATTTTGGCAACAAGGACATCAATGTCGCTTTCTTCTCCCTGAATAATGATTTCATCGCCCCTAGCGGTGATCTTCAATTTCGGGAAAAATTCTTTTAAAGTAATGAATTTTGCGTTGTTAATGCCGTAAAAGTCAATAGGATCAATGTTTCCAATACTTATTCTTCTCTCTATCATGAAACTTAAAATAAAAGCCTTATTTTTGCAGGTGCAAAGTAGGGAAAACAATTGAAAATTGAAAGTTGGAAATTGAAAATTTTTCACGAGAGTAGAGTTTGTTATGGAGAAAGATTTTACGAAACAGAAAGAAGCTTTTGCCGAGCTGTTGGATATAATGGAAACCTTGAGGGAAAAGTGTCCTTGGGATCATAAACAGACGATGGAGTCTTTGCGGACGTTATCGGTGGAGGAGGTTTATGAGCTGGGAGATGCAATTCTGAAAAATGATATGCAGGAGGTGAAAAAGGAGCTGGGAGATTTGCTTATGCATATCGTGTTTTATGCTTTGATCGGGAAGGAACAGGAGCAATTTGACATGACGGATGTTTTGAACGAGATCTGTGCCAAGTTGCGCTATCGTCACCCGCATATTTACGGGGAGGTGAAGGTCGAGGATGAGAATGACGTGTTGCGTAACTGGGAGCAATTGAAGTTGAAAGAGAAGGGCCGTCATAATAAAGTTTTGGAAGGTGTCCCGGATGCTCTTCCGGCTTTAGTGAAAGCATACCGGATTCAAGATAAGGTGAGGGGAGTCGGGTTCGACTGGAAACAGAAAGAGAACGTGTGGCAAAAAGTACGGGAAGAGTTGGGTGAATTGGAAGTCGAGGTAGCCCGGAAGGATCAGGAGCGGATGGAAGAAGAATTCGGTGATTTCATGTTTGCCATGATTAACGCGGCGCGACTATACGGTATAAATCCGGAAGATGCTTTGGAGAAATCCAACAAGAAATTTATTCGTCGTTTTTCGTACGTGGAAAAGAAAGCTCACGAAACGGAGCGCAACCTTTCAGATATGACCTTGGAGGAAATGGACGAGTATTGGAACGAGGCAAAAGCGATGGAAAAAGCTTGAGAAGATTCCGTGATAGTCGATTTGATAACTGGAAGATTCTATAATCACTTAATTGGAAATCACTAAATCACAAAATTAATCGGATTTAAAATTAGCAAGGTGGATTTAACAGGTAAATGGAAATATAAAGAGGATTATGGCTACGGGGTAGCCGAGGGTGAGTTGTTCTTGAAACAAGAGGGGAATGATTTGTCTGGGCGGATTATTTTTACGGATAAGCTTGAGGGAGAGGAAGGATATATGTTGCAGGAATTTTTAGTGGGGAGGCTTGAAGAACATAAGGTGAAATTGGATGCCGAAGAGTTTGATATTATTCATTCCGAACACGAGATCGAGTACGAGTTGGATAGTTGGTTTGGTATCTTGGTTGATGCTGATACGATCGTTGGTGTGAGTAAGGATGGACAGGGAATCGAGGGAAAATTCACATTCACGAGAGAAAAGAATTAAATGTTAAAAAATAGATAAACTTGAAAAGCTGACTTTTGTCAGCTTTTTTTTGTCTCGGATCGGTTATATTGCAAAAGAATCTAATAACCTAACTAATAAAACAATAACTTATGTCGAAGATTAATTCGCATCCGATTCTGGATGTTCCGAAACGAGATAAAGTGGTGTTCACTTTTAACGGTAAGAAAATCGAAGGAGAAAAAGGTTTTACCATTGCGGCAGCCTTGCATCAGGCCGGGTACCCCGTGCATAGTCACAGTCTGGATGGCCGGGGACGTTCTCTAGCCTGTGGCATCGGGAAATGTGGGGCTTGTGAGATGTTGGTGGATGGTAAAGTCCGGCGTATTTGCGTGACAAAAGTGGATGGTGTGAAAGAGGTACGGGAGTTCGCCCAGGGGGAAATGGCCGAACAACATGCCGAACACCGGATTGATACACGGAAAGTACTTCGTACCACGGTGGTGATCGTGGGGGCCGGGCCAGCCGGATTAGCCGTGCGGGAAGAATTTGAAAAGTACGGTATAGATAATATCGTGATTGATAATAATGATAAGATTGGCGGTCAGTTTAATATGCAAACCCACCAGTTCTTCTTTTTCGAGAAAGAAAAACGTTTCGGGGGTATGCGCGGATTTGATATTGCCAAAACATTGGCGGGGGAGAATATGGAAGGTATTTATCTGAACTCTACGGTTTGGGATATATTGGAGGGGAAACGAGTGGCCGTGAAGAACTTGGAAACGGATACCGTGTTTTTCGTGGATGCCGATTATTTGGTCGTGGCCACGGGGGCTGTTCCGTTTATGCCGGCTTTCGAAAACGATGATTTACCCGGGGTATATACGGCAGCTGTCGTCCAGAAAATGATGAATAACGAACTTACGCTGTTGGGGAAAAATGTTCTGACCGTGGGAGCCGGAAATATCGGTTACTTGACTTCTTACCAGTTGATGCAAGCGGGGGCCCACGTGAAGGCGATTATTGAGGGGATGCCAAAAGAAGGTGGTTTCCCCGTGCAAGCAAACCGGGTGCGCCGTTTGGCGATACCGATCATGACGTCCCACGTGCTGTTGAAAGCGATCCCGAATGCTGATCACACGGGAATCACGGGGGCTGTTATTGCCGAATGTGAGAATTTCAAACCGATTCCGGGTACGGAAAGAATATTGAATGGCATAGATGTCATAAATATATGTACAGGGTTGATACCGGACAATCAATTGTTGATGAAAGGAAAGGCCGTCTTTGGAGAGCATTGTTATGCTGCGGGAGATGCCGTGAGAATTGGAGAGGGAACGAGTGCCGTGTTGCGTGGAAAACAGACGGCGATTGAGATATTGATGGATTTGGGGGCTAGGGTGAGTTATGATGATTACTTGGTGGTTTCCAAAGAGTATATTGATTCACAACAACATCCGGTTCGGATTCTGGAAACACCCTGTTTGCCGGAGACGGAACGTATGCACAAACGGGGATTCGTGCAAATGGATTGTTTGTATGGTTTTGCATGTAATCCTTGTTCTTTTGCCTGCCCTCACGGGGCGATAACGAAAAGTTCGACTTCTACCGTACCTCACGTGGATTACGATAAATGTATCGGGTGTATGGAGTGTGTCTATCAATGTCCGGGATTGGCCATTTTCGGTTATGATTTACGAAAAGATAACTTGTTCCTGCCGATAGAATACGAGGTAAAGGAGAAAGAAGTGGTTTACTTGGTGAATAATTATGGTGAGAGATTGGGAGAGGGGATTATCGAGAAAGTTCTACACAAGCCGAATAAAACGAATATAGCCCGGGTGAAAGCCTTGGATGTTCACGGGGAAGATTTGGTGAAGGTGAGAGGTTTCGTGGTGAAGGAGAATTACCCGCAACCGCTAGATTTGGAACCGTTGTTGAAGGATCAACCGGGAGCCACGTTTATTTGCCATTGTGATGATGTTACTTTGGACGATGTTTTGAAAGTCGTGGGTGATCGTACCTTTATTTCGATAGACGAGATAAAACATACCACTCGCTTGGGAATGGGACCTTGCCGGGGGAAACGTTGTATTCCTCGGTTGAAAACAGCTTTACGAGCTAAAGGGATTGAGATCGTGGGTGATGCTACACCGAGAGCGCCCCTGTCTAACCAGTTGAATCTAGGTGAATTGTACCCGCCAAAGCGAGGTGATGAGCATCGTGTGGCTAATCGATCGGATTTCAAGAAGATAGAGGTAGGGGCGTTGATTGCCGGAGGTGGTATTGCCGGAAGTGCATTATTCCGCTATATGGCAGATTCTGGTTTGAATCCCGTGCTGGTGAATACGGATAGAGGTTCCTCATGGAGAAATATCGGGGGAGGGCGTACTGCATTCTCTTTACCGGAGCTGGCCGAGATTGCGGAGCATAATCATGCTATATTTAAAGAGTTACAGAAAATATCGAATATTGATTACAAGACGACGCGCTATATTAATCTGGCTCATGATGAACCCACGTTCAATGCCTTGGACGCAAGTCGTGCATGGTCGGATGCCTATATGGTTGACCCGAAGAATTTTCAGAAAGAGATTTCTCCTTATTTCAGCACGAAATCCAAACGTTACTTGGGGGCTTTGATTACCAATGATTGCTGGCAGGCAACCCCCGGTAAAGTGGTCGATTTGATTCGTAACATGGGTATTTCGGCTGGGGGGCGAATTGTGGAAGATTGCAAGGTGTTGGAAGTGATGAAAGAGGGATCAACATACAGTATCTTGGTGTTGACTCATGATAAGAAATACGTGGAATTCCGCACGGAGATATTCGTGAATGCCTTGGGGGCCGGGGCCGGAAAGATATGCGAGGGATTGGGGATTCATGCGGGATTGTACCCGGTACGCCATCAGGCATTTATCACTCGTCGTTTGCCCATGCTAGGGAAGAACGGGGATAGTCTGGATATGCTGATCGATCGGCAGGAATATAAAGGATTCTCCGCTGTCTATGGGCAACAATTAGTCCACACGGGGCAAATTATCGGTTGTGCATCCCCGCGGGTGGATGCGTTGCGGACGGATAAAAATCTGATTTTGAATACGAAGGAGTTTATGGAGATTATCAGTGAATTCTTCGTGGATTGGATGCCTGAATTGGCTGGTGTCAGCATACAGGCCACGTGGTCCGGGTATTACACGGAGCCTCGCTATATCGTTGATCCCGAATTAGGTCTGTTTGTCGGTATGCGGGGACATGGTTTCATGTTATCGCAATACTTGGCTAAAATGTATGTTGATAAATTGATGGGCCGTCCGGTGCCGGAGTATTTTGATCAGTTGAAGTTGAACGGACCGGGATTGTCGGAAAAAGCCTTTAAGTGATTTCGAGATTTACGATTGAATGATTTTGTGATTCCCACCTTCCTGCATTCTTGTAGGTGGTGGGAATGATTTAATCACCGAATCATAAATCATAAATCACTTAATTTCTCTATCTTTGTCACAAAATTACAGAATATGATAAAGTTAGGAGAATATAATATATTGAAAGTCGTTAAGATCGTGGATTTTGGAGTTTATCTGGATGGAGGAGAGTATTGGGGAGAGATTTTGTTACCGAAAGAGACGACTCCGGCTGAATGTAAGGAAGGCGATGAATTAAAAGTTTTCATTTATTTTGATTCGGAAGACCGGGTGATTGCCACGATGACAACACCTAAAGCCGTTGTGGGTGATTTTGCCTTGATGAAGGTGGTGGGTACGAGTCGAGTAGGAGCTTTTTTGGACTGGGGATTGCGTAAGGATTTGCTGGTTCCTTTCCGGGAACAGCGGGAAGAAATGATTGTGGGGCGTGAATACTTGGTTTATGTTTACGTGGATAAAACGACGGATCGTATTGTTGCTTCCACGAGATTAAGTCGTTTCTTGGATAAGACTCCGGCAGAGTATGAATTGGGGCAGGAGGTTGAGTTAATCGTTGCTCGTCGTACGGATTTAGGGTATAATGTTATTGTCAATAATAGCCATGAGGCAATTATCTATCGTAACGAGATATTCCAACCTATAACCATCGGGCAGCACCTGACCGGTTATATAAAGACAATCCGGGAAGACGGGAAAATTGATTGTATCCTGCAAAAAAATGATGGTCATGAACAAATTGATCGTTTGGCAGCCTTGATACTGAAAAAGCTGGAAGAAAATGGAGGTTCCTTAGCTGTATCGGATAAGAGCGATCCGGACGAGATATATCGCCTTTTCGGTTGTAGCAAAAAGAACTACAAAAAGACGGTTGGCGGTTTGTTCAAACAGCATAAGGTTATTATCGGGGAGAAGGAGCTGAAGTTGAAAATGGAGAATTAAAAGTTGAAAATAAAAAATGAACTCCCTCCCCCTTCGGGTGCTCCCTCTATAAACAGAGGGAGAGTTGAATTACTTTTCGACTTAGGGAAGAGTTACCAGCTCCTCCTCTGTTTATAGAGGAGGTGGCAGCGAAGCTGACGGAGGAGTTTAATTTAAAATCTGAATGAATACATGTCTAAAGTTCGGGCATATATCACGAGTTTTCGGTTAAGAACATTACCTTTATCCTTATCGGGTGTATTACTAGGTTCTTTGTTGGCAGCAAGCGATGGGTATTTTAAAACAACGACCTTCGTGTGGGCCATGCTCACCACGGTTGCCTTACAAATATTGTCTAATCTGGCGAATGAGGTGGGGGATTTAACCAAGGGAACGGATAATGAACATCGTTTAGGGCCTATCCGGAGCGCCCAAAGTGGAGCTTTGAGTATGCGGGAAATGGTACAGGCCATGATTGTTTTCGGGGTAATAGCGATCATCACCGGAAGTCTGTTAATCTATGAGGCATTTCGGGATTTGTTGAATTGGAAAAGTATTTCTTTGTTTATTGCCGGAGGCGCATCTATCGTGGCCGCCGTGAAATACACGGTCGGGAAGAGCGCTTATGGTTACCGGGGACTGGGTGATCTTTTCGTGTTTATTTTTTTCGGGTTAGTGAGCGTGATGGGAAGTTATTTTGCCATGTCCGGTGTTTTACCTTGGATATGTGTATTGCCGGCCGCAGCCATCGGTTTTCTCTCTTCCGGTGTTTTGAATATGAATAATATCCGCGACATCGAGAATGACTCGGTTTGTGGCAAGCGTACCATCCCGGTTATCTTGGGAATACGGGGAGCAAAGATATATCATTTCGTGATCACGCTATTGGCTGTGATTTGTCTAGTGGAGTACTCCGTGCTGCATCCTGCCGGATGGACGGGCTATCTCTTTTTGTTAACGCTACCGTTGCTGGCAATGCATCTGAAGTCTGTCTATTGGGGAGAAGGAAGAGCCTTGGATTCTCAATTGAAATTTCTTTCGATAACGACGTTGTTGATAGCGCTTTTATTAGGTTTTGGTCAATTATTGAGTTGTTAGATTATGGTATTAAAAAAGGTCTGTAAATATTTGCAGACCTTTTTTAATACTAGTATTTCCGTTTAGAAAGGAAGATCGTCGGCTTCCGGCATGGGAGGAATGTCTTCCACCTTGTATTCCGGTACCGGGGCGCCCATCATCGGGGCTTCCGCTTGAACTTTCTCAATTCTCCAACCTTCGAGGTTCGTGAAATAAGAAACTTGTCCGTTGTTCTCCCATTTGCGGCCACGCAAATTGAAATACACTTTAATATTCTCGTTCAATTGAATAGTCTCTAATAGATCACACCGGTCTTGGATCAATTGAACTTTTACGAAGTCGTTCCACTGTGGATTCTTCTCGTTTTCAACTTCTATCACGAATTCTCTCTTCTGGAAACGATCACTGATTTTTTGTGTAGCTTCTTTGTAAATTAATTTTCCGGTAACTTCGTAATTCATTGTTTTTCTGATTAGAAACAAGCCCAAGAGTCCTTGGGCTTGCTAGCTGTTTAAATATCAAATAATAAATTATTTTTGAGCGTTCGGGTCAACGATGTCGATTAATTCAACTTCGAAAATCAACGTTTCGTTCGGTCCGATAGCACCTCTGGCTCCTTGAGGTCCGTATGCCAAGTTTGATGGGATATAAAGCGTCCATTTAGAACCAACAGGCATTAATTGTAATGCTTCCGTCCAACCTTTGATCACCCGGTTTACAGGAAATTCGGTAGGCTCGCCTCTCTTGTATGAAGAGTCAAACTCGGTTCCGTCAATCAAAGTTCCTTTGTAGTGAACTCTAACAACACTGGTATCTGCCGGGATAGCTCCGGTTCCTTCTTTTTCAATTTTGTATTGAAGTCCGCTTTCGGTAGTTTTGATACCATCTTTCTTAGCGTTTGCTGCCAAGAATTCTTCTCCGGCTTTCAATGCTTTTTCAGCTTTAGCCATCATGGCTTTTTGAGTATATTTCTGTAAAAACATATTCATTTGCATCATGTCGGCAGGAGCGTCTTTTTTCTGTAAGGCACTGTTCATTCCGGCGATGATAGCGTCCATGTTGATGTCTTCAATACCGTTTCCAGTGATGTTAGAACCGTACATGTAACCAATATAGAAACTTGCTGTATCGGCCTCGTTTTTCAGCGATACATTCGTTTTTGTAGAAGTGTTGCAGCAGCTAGATAAACCGATTGCAGCAACAGATAAACCTAAAATTAGATTTTTTGCGTTCATAGTTTTTCGTAAATTAAATTATACTATATCTAATAATTCGATATCAAAAATCAAGGTCTCGTTCGGTCCGATCGCCTGTCCTGCACCGTGAGGGCCGTAAGCTAGATCAGAAGGAATGTATAGTTGCCATTTTGAACCCACGGGCATTAATTGAAGAGCCTCAACCCAACCGGCAATAACTCCGTTAACCGGGAATTCAGCCGGTTCGCCACGGCGGATGGAAGAGTCGAACACGGCACCATTAATCAGGCGTCCTTCATAGTGGCATTTTACAGTATCGCTACTTTTCGGAATAGCCCCGTTTCCGGTGGAAATTACTTTATATTGTAATCCGCTTTCTAGGGTAACCACGCCTTCTTTGCTCTTGTTATCGTTTAAAAATTGTTCTCCGGCTTCCTTGGCAGCTTTACCTCTTTCATTTTGCAGTTTGTTAAAATAGTCCTGCAAAATCTGGTTAGCCTCTTCCGGTTTGATTTCCGGCATCTGGCCTGCATAGACTGTTCTGATAGCGTCAACAAAAGCTTCTGTATTAATGGTGTTCACACCTGAAGAAAGGAGATTACTTGCAATACTTAGACCGAAACAATAACTCACTTTGTCTAACTCTTCTGTATATTTCATTGAAAGGTTTAATTAATAAATAAATATTTTGTTCATTAAGATGCAAATGTAAGAACATTGTGCGAAAACACAAACAGGTTTTCGTGTTTTATTCGCGATACGAGAAAATCGTGCCGGAAGGTTCATTTTATTCATTCATTAGCATTCCGTCATTTAATTTTATTTGTCTGTCTGACATACGGGCTAGTTCCGTGTCATGCGTGACGATTACGAATGTTTGTCCGAGTTCTTCCCGTAAAGTGAAGAATAACTGGTGTAGTTCATTTTTGGTACGGGTGTCAAGGTTTCCGGAAGGTTCATCGGCCAGCACGACCCGGGGATGATTGACGAGAGCCCTTGCAACGGAAACTCGTTGTTGTTCCCCGCCGGATAGTTGATTGGGTTTGTGGCTCACCCGGTCTGCCAGACCGAGAAGGGTCAGTAGTTCCATTGCCCGCAGCTCCGCTTCTTTTTTTCCGGTTCCCTTGATCCATGCTGGGATGCAAACATTTTCCAACGCAGTGAATTCCGGTAATAAGTGATGGAATTGGAATACAAACCCGATGTTGTTATTTCGGAATTCCGATAGTTTGTTGGAGGATAACCGGGCAATGTTCACGGAATCATACAATAGTTCACCCTCGTCCGGGGTATCGAGTGTTCCCAAAATGTGTAATAACGTACTTTTCCCGGCACCGCTAGCCCCGACGATCGTTACGATCTCTTTTTCTTTTATCGTGAGATCAATTCCTTTCAGCACTTTTAGTTCGCCGTAGCTTTTGACTATATTTTTAATTTCTATCACCTGACTAAATTTCTTGATTTATGATTTCCGATTTAGTGATTCCAACCCCGCTAACCAACATTTGTTATTTTGATGGTAAAGATAATAATTTTCAATTTCGGGTAATCCTGTTGATTATTTTTATTTCAATGATAGATGTAAATATGCTTGTTGGCATAATAAAGTTATGCCGTTGTAATAAATCTAAGGCAAGAAGGTGATTTTAAATTGATGATAGAAGATTTTCTTTTGCACTGGGGTTATGTTGGAAAATAAGACCGACGGTCGGGCAATGATCCAGTTCTTTACAATCGCCACAGGTGTTGAATCCTTTTGTTTGAACACATTTCCGGATTTCACAATAATTGCTGCAATAGGCGAATTTAGACCCATCAACACGGCAACCCGTGCAATTTATGGTTTCCGGAGTGATCTCCGACGTGTTGTTCATGACACTCCATTTTTGAGCGGTTTCTTCTCTTAACTTGTCATCGTTATTGATCGTGGCGATACGGGCGTCGCAGTTTTCGCAATCTAATCCACAACAGGCGATTAATTGTTTCATAATAGGGTATGTTTGATTTAAGTTTTGGACAAAGATAAGAAATATTAGATTGCTACCTAGGATTACTTCACGTGATTCGATTAATTTATTTGATGGGTAGAGATAGCGATTAAATAAAGAGTGTGTATCTTAGCAATCTAAAATCAATTACGTATGGAATATTATATAGATCCGGTCACCTTCGTGACGCAAAAGAGTGGTTTTGAGAGTAGATATATAAAAAATTTATTGGGGTTACTGGATGAAGGAGCCACTATACCTTTTATTTCCCGTTATCGGAAAGAGATGACCGGGAGTATGGATGAGGTGCAGGTGGGACAGGTTCGAGAGATTTACGAGCAGTTCAAGGAGCTGGAAAAGCGGAAAAAGACGGTGTTGGAGAGTATCGAGCAGCAGGAAAAGTTGACTCCGGAATTACGGAAACAGATAGAGCATTGTACCGATTTACGAGAACTGGAAGATATTTACCTGCCTTATAAACCGAAGAAACAAACTCGGGCATCAAAGGCAAAAGCAAAGGGATTGGAACCTTTGGCTGCCATGTTGATGAAACAGGATAACGGGGATGTATGGGACAAAGCGGCTCGTTTCGTGAAGAATGACGTGGAGAATGAAGAAGAGGCTTTGCAGGGTGCTAGGGATATTATTGCCGAGTGGGTCAGCGAGAATGACCGGGCAAGAAACACCGTGCGTCGCTCTTTTGACCGGGTGGCAGTAGTAAAGGCGAAAGTTGTGAAGGGGAAAGAGGAAGAAGGGGAGAAGTTCACGGATTATTTCGATTATTCGGAGCCTTTGCGGAGGATTCCTTCCCACCGTATGTTAGCGATTCGTCGGGGGGAGGCTGAAGGTATTCTGAAAGTGGCGATTGAAATTCCGGAAGAGGAAACGATCGAGTCTTTGGAAAGAATATTCGTGAAAGGTCGTAACGAGAGTGCCGAGCAGGTGACCATGGCGGTGAAAGACGGGTATAAACGTTTGTTGCTTTCGTCTATCGAGACCGAGTACCTGCAAAGCGGTAAGCAGAAAGCAGATGAAGAAGCGATTAAGGTGTTTGCCGAGAATCTGCGTCAATTGCTTTTGGCTCCGCCTCTTGGGAATAGGCGGGTGTTGGGTATAGACCCGGGGTTCCGCACGGGATGTAAGGTTGTTTGTCTGGATGAAACGGGAAATCTGGTGCATAATGAAACCATTTATCCTCACCCGCCACAAAACGAGGTGAAACAGGCGGCTAATAAGGTTACCAATCTGGTAAACTCGTACCGGATCGAGGCGATTGCTATCGGTAACGGTACGGCAGGACGTGAAACCGAACGGTTTATCCAGAGTTTACGTTATGACCGGGATATACAAGTGTTTGTCGTGAGTGAAAGCGGGGCATCGATTTATTCGGCCTCTAAGATAGCCCGAGATGAGTTCCCGCAGTATGATGTAACGGTTCGCGGAGCCGTGTCGATAGGACGTCGGCTGATGGACCCGTTGGCTGAGTTGGTAAAGATTGACCCGAAGTCTATCGGGGTAGGGCAATACCAGCATGATGTTGATCAATCCAAATTGAAAGAGAGTTTGGATCGGGTGGTCGAGTCGTGTGTGAACCGGGTTGGGGTGAACGTGAACACGGCAAGCAAGTACTTGTTGACTTACGTCTCCGGATTGGGGCCGACTCTGGCAGAAAACGTGGTTACTTATATTAAGGAGAACGGGGCATTCCGTAGTCGCGGCGAATTGAAAAAAGTGAAACGTATGGGAGAGAAGGCATTCGAACAGTGTGCCGGGTTCTTACGGATTGAGGGTGCGGAAAATCCCTTGGATAATTCATCTGTGCACCCGGAATCATACGCCGTAGCGGAACGGATGGCAAAAGACTTGGGAATCCCGTTGAAGTCGTTGATTGGTAACGAGGAGGCTTGTAATAAGATTGAACTATCCCGTTACGTGAATGACCGGATTGGGCTACCCACGTTGAAAGACATCGTGGATGAACTCAAGAAACCGGGGCGTGATCCTCGTTCCGTGGCTAAAGTATTCAGTTTCGCTGACAACATTCATACGATCGACGATTTGGAGATCGGGATGGTTGTTCCGGGTATCGTGACTAATCTGACGAACTTCGGAGCCTTCGTGGATATTGGCGTGAAACAGGACGGACTAGTACACATATCCGAGATTGCCGATAAATATATTTCGAACCCGGCGGATGTACTTTCTTTGAATCAGCATGTTTCAGTGAAAATCGTGCAGGTTGATAAGGTGCGGAAACGTATCGGTCTTTCGATTAAGCAGGCATAAAATAAGAAAATTTAGCATGAATGATTTCGAAGAATATATAAAGCAAAATGAACCTCATAAACGGGAAAAAGGTTATGTATGGCAAACTGCAATTGGTTTACAGGCTGTCGATGGATTAAAACCGTCGGAATACTTAATCGAAACAGCTCGTCGGAACATAGAAGGGGATATAACAATTGACGAGGCTCGTCAGCTTATCAAGAATTATTACGAGTCAAAAGGCGATCGTGTAAATGATGCTGATGATACGGAAGAGGCCGATAAGGTGTCGGCTAATATTGCTAAGTTGTTAAGTGAACGGACATTTGCTTTTACTGTAGCGGGATTTATAGCTATTCATCGACGTATATTTGATGGCGTATTTAAATTTGCAGGAAAAATTCGGGACTATAATATTATTAAAAAAGAATGGGTCCTTCGAGGTGATACGGTGCTATATGTTTCCGCTCCAGATATTCGTAAGGCCATGGAATATGATCTTGAACAAGAGAAAGGGTTTGACTATACCGGTTTGAGTATAGTACAAGTTACAAGTCATGTGGCGAAATTTGTATCAGGATTATGGCAGATACATCCTTTTGGGGAAGGAAATACTCGGACAACAGCCGTTTTTACTATCCAATATTTACGTTCTATGGGATTCAATGTTGAGAATAATCTTTTTGCCAATCATTCTTGGTATTTTAGGAATGCTTTGGTGCGAGCTAATTATCAGAATATTCAAAAAAGTATTACACGTGATACTGAATATTTAGAACGTTTTTTTCGTAATTTACTGATGGGAGAGAAAAACGAATTAAAAAATAGATATATGCTCATCCAATTTCCTGAAGAAATACGAGAGAAGGTGGAATCTACCGATAACCGAACAACTACCGAACAACTTACCGAACAACTTACCGGACAAGAACGTATTCTTTTGTTGTCAATAGGAGATGAGCAATATACTCTTAAACAGTTAATGGAAAAACTGAAGCTGAAACACCGTCCTACGTTTTTGGAGAATTATATCAATCCGGCAATGAAAAATGGTTTTATAAGATTACTATACCCGGAAAAGCCTAATCATCCTCGGCAAAAATATTTGTTGACAGTAAAGGGTATGGCAATATATAATGAGTTACATGACTAAATTTTTATAAACTTTTTTCCTTTTCTTTCGTTTCACGTGTATAAATTCAAACGAACACGGTTATGAAAGAGAAGGAAAAGAAACAAGAGAATATGGATGTGAAAAAGCATCTGACACCCGAAGATGATGAGAAATTACACGAGGCATATATAAACGCTTTAGGTGAAATTCTGGAGAATGACGATGATGATGCCCGGGATAATTTGGCTAATTACATGGACGAGGTAAAAGAAGAGTCCGATGTCTTGGGTACGGAACCAGACGAGAATGATTTGGATAGGGGAAAGAACGCTTGACTTTCCCCTATTTTATAGTATCTACCGGATTCATCCGGGAGGCTTTAAATGCTTGCCATGCGACGGTCAGCGTGCCAATAACGACTGCCGCTATACCGATAAAGATAAATGATACCGGAGAAATTTCGTTTTTATAAACGAACTGTGTGAGCCACTGTACTGAGCAGTAATAGGCAATCGGCGCCCCGATGCAAAAAGCAACTAGAATCCATTTGATAAAACGGGCGCATAGTAACACGGCGATTTGGTTTTCACTGGCCCCGTTGATTTTACGGAGGCTGATCTCTTTCCGCCTGTTCTCCACGGAGAACCATGCTAACCCGAATAAACCTAAGCCGGCTAGCAAAATGCTGATATAGGAAAATATTGAAAGAATTTTCATGACTTGTAACTCTTCTTCGTGAAACTCCATGAATCGTTCAGACAAACTACAAGTTTTTATTTCGATTGCCCCCGGAGCAACTTGTTTCCAAAGTGCATTAATCTTTTCTTCAACTATTTTTCGGGTACCGGGTTGAATACGGATAATATGACGATCGGACCCGGTATCACTGAATCGAATAAATAATGGCGTGATCTCTCGGGTGAGTTTATCTCTTGGATAATCGGCAACGACCCCGACGATCGTGTAGGTTTCATCCCATATTTGGAAGGTTTTACCTAAAGGCTCTGTTATCCCTTGTTTCTTTAGAAAAGTCTCGTTCACGATGGCTTCATGTAATCCTTGTTTTCCCGGAGAGAAAAGTCTTCCTTCCAAAAGTTGTATATCATAAAAATCAAAGAACGAGAGGTCGGCTTCCGTGCAATCCACGGACATATTATCTAGTCCGTAAGTGCAATTTTGAGTGATAGCACTCATCGTTCGGTGGGTGATCTCCGGGATGGAAGAGAGTTGGTCATAGAAAGCTTTCGTTGTTTCATCTTCTACCGTGTAAAGTCCCCATCCTAATATCAAAATTTCATTGGCGTGTGGACGGCAATGTGTTGCGAAGTCCATCTGGTGGTGAATGTTTACCACTGTTGTCGTCAGGATAATGGATATGGTAAACTGGGTAATCACAATATTGCGAATAAGAATGGTTTTTTGTTTGTTTTCATTCTTTAGAATTTCAGATAGAGAATTTTTGTTGATTTTTAGGATCACGTATAAAGGAGGTATGATGATAATTGTACCGAGTAAAAGAATTAGCACCAGTGGAGTATATCCGGCATATAAATCCGATAGACATAAATCGGAAGTAATGAATGTGTTGAAATAAGGAATAAGAATATGGATAATACCAATAGATACGATAAAGGAAAACATAACGAGTAATCCGGTTTCCATGATTAACTGTTTACGTATTCCTTGTTTTGATTCTCCCGAAATAAGTTGAATCCCGGTTGTTTTTAATTGTTGTATGGTACGGGTCAGACAAATGTTGATGTGGTTGAAGCAAGCGATGATAAATATGAGTATGGCAACTCCCATGCCTAAATAAACGAAAGAAGGATCACGTTTAAAGATTAATCCGTCCTCGTATAAATATTTTGCTTTTGAAAAATAAAGTTGTTCAACAGGTTTTAGATAGATCGTTCTATCCTTAAATACTTCTTCGTTCCGATCATTTATTTTTGTTAGGAAATTTGGAGCTGTAACTTTAGACGAAAGCTCGATAAAAATGTAAAAAGAGAATCCGGTAACTTTTGATATTTCTTCGTCCGGTAATCCTCGTAATATCCCAAAATGGAGAAAATTCTTTTGCGAATCGTCAATAACAGTTGTGATTGTACAAGGTTCGAATATCTTTTTGTAGATATTTTTCTCCCCGTCAAAATGAACAATATAGCGCCCTAACGTGAGAGATTTTCCAATAGGGTTAGCGATTCCGAATTGTTGGCGGGCAAAAGACCGGGTAACGGCAATTTCATTGGGGGATGAGAGTGTTTTGCGTAAATCTCCCGATAAAAGGGGAAGTTTAAAAAAGTCGGTGAAGTTGGGTGTAACAGAATAAGCATCCATGTAGTCCGATTCTTCCGCTTTTTCACTGAAAAGAAGATGTTCATTCCGGAATACACAATAGGCTTTCACTTCTGGATAAATGTTTTTTAGTTGCACCCCGCTTTCCCCGGAAATGAAAGCATCATTGGGATGGACGTCTTGTTTCCTTTGCTCCTGAACAAGATAACTATTTTTACTATTCAAGATAGAATGAGCGATATTATATTCGTGTATCACGAAAGTAACGAGCAGCGTGCAACACGTGATCCCCGTGATCAGGCTAATCAAAGAAATCAGCGTGTAGGTCTTGTTTTTTATCCAACCTCGAAATATGATTTTGAATTGAACGTTTTGCATGATTATTCGGTTTTAAGGGTATCTATCGGGTTATTTCTTGATGCTTGCCGGATCTGCCAGTTGGTCACGAGCAGAACAATACAAAGGGATATAACGACGGTAAGTACGAAAATCCAAGGTTGTATTTCTATCCTGTAAGCGTAGTTTTCCAGCCATTTCCGGGAGGCGTAGTACGCTATCGGCAGACCGATCACGCAGGCCACGAGAACTTTTGTCATGAATTGTCGGTTAAATAGTAACATGATTTGTCGTTCCGATGCCCCGTTTACTTTCCGAAGGGCGATCTCCCTCGTTTTGCTTTCCACCATGAATATGGCAAAAGCGAATATCCCCATACCACCGATTAGAATGGCGATCAGTGAAAACAGGATCACGAGTTCCATAAAGGCCATGTCTTTTTGGTATAGGTCTGAGTAATTATATTCCTTGCACTCGAAAATATATTCTGGGTTTCGAGATAGATATAAGTCTTGCAGATATTCAAGAATCTCTTGCCGTTTTCCCGGTTGGTAACGTATTAATAATAAATACGAGGATGGCGGTAAAATCATCGTGGGGCGTACCGGGTAATGGAGTGATTGCGTGTGATAATCTTCCGTAACTCCTGTAATTCGATAGTGAACAGAATGTTGCTGGTTTAGGATCATTCCTAGAGGGTGATCCAGTTTGAACGTTTCCACGAATTTTTTATTTACCCACACGTCGGTTGTTGATGAGTAATTATTTTCAGGCGAGGGATTAAATTCGATAGGAGTAAACTCCTGACTTTCAATAATCGGAATTTTATATACATTGGTAAAGTCTTCGTCCCCGTATGCGCATACAACATCAACTTGTTTTTCCGGCTCTGAGAGAAGGGGTATTTTCTCGATGGAGGGTATGTAAGTAAAAGGTATACTCATACCGTTACATACATAAAGAATTCCGGGATGCTGAAGTAATTCTTCTTTTAGAGGTTGATAGCTGCGGGAATTGTCAAACCAGCCAACTTGAAGGATATGTTCCGTATCTATCCCTAGTGGTTTGTTTTTTATAAAATTAATTTGAGAAATAATGATGGTACAATAAAAAAGTAATGAGGTGAAAATACCGATTTGTAATATGGTTAAAATTTTGGAAAGATTTATCTGTTGTGGTTTGGGTTGGAGCATACCTCTCACACCTTCCCGGCTAACATGATGTTTAAAGTGAAAGTATAAAATGGAGCAAATGATCCCCATAATCAGACATATAAATCCTACAAATACGAAATTGGAAAGGTTGAAAAGTTCAAATGGATAAATATGCTCCGGTGACAAAATCTGGATGAAATAAGGATGCAATCCATAGGTCAAAATACACGAGAGTAGAAGAATAACTCCTGTCTGTAACCCGATTTCACCGAGCAATTGATAGAATAAATGCTTGTTGCTGGCTCCATAACATTTGTGTATGGCAAAACGGGAAGAATCCCGGTCTTGTTGGGCAATTCGGATAAGTAGGAAGTTTCCGGCAGCAAGTAGTAGAATAAGAATTGTGATACTCCATAATAAATAGGTTAGGGATTGAGAACCCCGTAACAATTCATCTTCTCGTAGATGATCGGAATGAAAATAAATATCTTTCAGGGGTTGAAGTCTGTGACTGTAATGGTTAACGTCGTCTGGCATATTGGATGCGATTGTCGGTAATTTCTTTTCGATAGCTCGAAGGTCTGCGGTTGGTAGGATATGAAAATAGGTGTACAAAGAGTAATTTCCTCGATGTTCATCAAAATATGGAGTACCTTGTCGGTAATCTACGATGATATTTGCTTGAATCGTCGAGTTCGCCGGAAAATCTTTTATAACAGCAACGACTTGGCATTTGATGTCTTTTTTTCTGTTATTGATTCCATCTTTAATGGTTACCGTCTTTCCAATCGGGTTCTCCTTGTTAAAGTAGCGTTTGGCACTTGTTTCCGTGAACACGATCCATGAAAAAACGGTTGTGTCAATTTTCCCTTGTATCACGGGAATCTCGAACAGATCAAAGAACGGAGGATCGACAAATGCAAGTTTAGGTTCTATGGTAAAATCTTGGTCATCCTTTATTTTTATGCGATAATCTTTTTGAAAATAGCGTGCTACCTGTACGATTTCCGGAAATGTTCGTTTTGCTGCAGGACCGAATGGCGTGTTGGTTCGGCAATTCCAGAAATCCTCATCACCGTATCGGGTGATCACCCGGTAAATATTGTCGCTGTTTTTCAAATACCCGTCCATATTCCACTCGTTTGACGTGTGACTATATATCAACCAAGCGGCAGAAAAGGCAATGGACAACCCGACAATATTGATCACAGTGTAAACCCTGTTGCGGGAAAGCTTGCGTACTATGAATTTAAAATATTGTTTAAACATGGCTATTCGGTTTTAAGAGTATCTATTGGGTTTAACGTTGCGGCATACCAAGATTGGCGAATCACGGTAATAATGCCTATCATGATTACGAGCAATATACTCGTGATAAAAATCCACGGGGATAACTCGGCCCTGTACACGAATTGTGAAATCCATGCGTTAGCCAAATACCAAGCGATTGGAATACCGAGAAGTGAGGTCCAAATCATCCATTTCACAAAACGTCCGCACACGAGCAGTACGATTTGCTTCTCGGTTGCTCCGTTGACTTTCCGCAGGCAAATTTCTTTTGTCCGACATTCAACCGAATACCACGCTAACCCGAATAATCCCATGCAAGAGAGTAGCATACTGATCCATGTGAATACGGAAACGATTCGTGCCGTCCGGAACTCTTCCTTGTGTATATCCCTGTAAATCTCGGCCAAAGAAGTAAAAACCAACGGAGATTCATCAGGAGCGATCGTTTCCCACAAGCTCTGCATCCGGGCAATCGTGGCCTCAACCTCTCCCGGTCGGGTTTTAATTACCGTGCCTCTGGCGTTTACCCAGTCATCCGTCTCCCGGATGATAATTAACGGTTCGACCTCGTTCGTGACGTGATCAATAGCGTAATCCTTGATGACACCGCAAATTACGAAGTCCATCCCGTCATGTGAAAAAGATTGCCCGACTGGGTTTTCGATCTGTTTCTTTCTGATCAGCGATTCATTCACCAACACCTTGTGGATCGAAACATCGGTAGCATGACACAAGGAATCCCCTGCCACGAGTTCAGCGTGATAAAAACGGAAAAAGCGTTGATCCATCTTTAACGTGTTGGCATTAAACTCCCGGTTAGCGATGGCCCCGTTCATGAGCGGGAGGGTAGAGGTGTAGTCAACAACTTCCGGTAGCGTGATCACTTGCTCCTTGAATGTCTTCCACGAATGTTCGTCGGGAGTATATTCGTGTTCTATGGAAACAATCGATTCCGCGTCCGGGCGAATGTGTGTGATATATTCGGTCTGCTTTTTTATCGTGAGGAAAAGGGCCAGTAAAATGATCGAAATCGTGAATTGGACAACAATAATTCCGGCAATCAGCGAGCGATGAAACGTGTAATTTTTCCTTAGAATATCGGCCAGAGCCACCCGTTCCGCTTTGTACAGGATATAAATTGACGGGAACAGGATCACGGCGACAAGGGTATAGGAAATGATCGGTAGCGTTTCTCCCCGGAACAGATCGACAAAAGCTAGCTTGGAATCCATAAAGGCATTAAACGTCGGTAACACCGTGTAAATCAATGCCAGTGAAATAACGAAAGCAAAGCCTACTTGGAGTGCTGTTTCTTGAATCACCTGCCACCGGATTTCGTTCCGGGAAGCCCCGTGTATCAGTTGCTGGCCGGAATAAAGCAGACGTTGGAACGAACGGGTCATGTTGATATTCACGTGATTAAAACAAGCGATAATTAGAATAAGTAGTGCGATATACAGGCTGGTTTGCAACTGTTTATAATCCCGGTACCTGAAAAGTCGGTTCTCGGAATAATCTTTCGTGTAGTACGCCTGTTCGATGGGGAGCAGGAAAAGCGGGGTGGCGTTTTCATCCTTTTCTTGCAGGACGGATAGATCACTTCCCGCTTGCACTTGCACCACGTTATGATACCACGAAGTGCTGAAAGGTTGCCGGGCAATCTCTTCCGTGGATAACCCGAAAAGAAGCTCGTAATACAGGACACTTGGTTGGCGATCGTCAATGACTGAGGTGATCGTGTAGTCTTGGTTGACTTGTTGTTGTGAAACCCCGTAACCGTCCCCGTTCTTCACGAATACATCTTTGTAGATTTCGAGCGTGAGAACCTCTCCCATCGGGTTTTCCTTCCCGAACGTGCGGAGGGCAAAACTCCGGGTTATCGCGATTTCCAAGGGATGCGATAGAGTTTGTTTTAAATTCCCGCTAATCATTTCCGGTTGGAAAAGCGTGTCGAAACCGGGAGTTACTTTATAAGCGTTATCAATCTCCAGCTTGTGCTTTCCCCGGTGCATGACGACAAATTCTTGTCGGAAAGTGCAGTACCCCGTCACCTGCGGGTATTTCTCGTGTAGTTTTTGGGCAGCCCCGACCGGGGTATCGTACGTTTTCAATTCCGAGTTGTGGTAAAAATTATCTTTCGTTTGCACCACATAAAGCTGGTCCTCTCCGGGCGTGGAATGTGCCGTTTGCCGTTCGTGCATGGCAAACCCGATCAGTAGCGTACTGCACGTGAGACCGATAACCAGACTGAATGTCGAGATACAGGGATATATTTTGTTTTTACCCCAATGCCGGAATAATATTTTATATTGGAACATCCGCATGATCATTCGGTTTTAAGGGTATCAATCGGGTTTCGGCGTGTGGCCCGGCGTATTTGCCAACCGGTGACGAGAACCACCAGTAGCAAAGAAACCCCGATCACGCAAACGGTAATCCAAGGGCTTATCGTGACTTTGTACGCGAAACCTTGCAACCATTGTCGGCAAATCAGATAGGAACAGGGAATCCCCACGATACAGGCGACCGCTACTTGCCCCGTGAAAATACGGTTCAGGTAAATCATAATTTGCCTTTCCGAGGCCCCGTTCACCTTGCGGAGAGCGATCTCTTTGGTCTTGCTCTCGGCGATGAAAACGGAAAAGGCAAGTACTCCCATGCCCCCGATCAATAGGGCGATGCCCGTGAATATATACACGAGATGTCCCAGCATGATTTCCCGCTCGTATAGTTCGGAATAGGGATATTCTTGGTAACTCATCAGCGTTTCCGAGTGACGGGTTTCGTGTAATTGTTGCAGGTAATGGATCATCTCGCTTCGTTTCCCTTCCCGGTACCGGACGATGAGTGTGAACGACACTCCCGGAAGGTCACTACCGATCATGACGGGTTGAATCGGTTCATAGAGTGAACGGAAGTGGAAGTCCTGCACGATTCCCACGATTTGCATTTTGGCGATTCCGTCACTCAGAAGTGTTCCAATTGGGTGGCTCAATCCCATTTGCCGCACGAACTTCTGGTTCACGACAATCTCCACGACGTCCACGGGCTTACGGGAATAGATTCCCGGTGTCGTGATCTTCGTTTTGGCATCCCGTCCTTCCACGAGTTTTAACTGGTAGGTACGGAGGAAATCTTCGTCACACAAAAGCGAGTAGGATTGTATGCTTTTTTCCGGTTGCTCAGCCAAATGAATAGCCCAGTGCGACCAGTTCCCGATTGGGAGCAAGGCTCCGCAACTCACGGCCAGCACGTCCGGGTGTCGCGACAACTCTTCCTTCAGGGACGTGATCTCGTAGGGATTCGGCCAATTGAAAGAAATCGTGTTTCGGTTATTGTAACCCAGCGATTTATTTTGGAGATAATCGATTTGTTGAATAAACACGATGGAGAAAAAAAGCAACCCGCAGAAAATTGTCAGTTGGGCAATCATCAGAATTTTCTTCAAATCCAGTGACGAACGGGAAGAGGCAATCGTGTTTTTCAGTCCGGAAGAGTTGAGTTTTCGGCTGATATGCCCGTAAGTAATTCCCCCGACGCATCCGGTAAACAGTAGGAAGATGAGCAGGAAACCGATGACTTCCGTTCCGCTCAAATAAAATGGGAAGGGATGCTTGGGCGAAATGATTTGTGCGAAATAGGGATAAAAAATAAAGGTCAGCACGACCGTCAAGACGAAGGCCGTCACGGTATATATGCCTATTTCCTGCAACACCTGCACGAAAATATTTCGATTACTACTCCCGAAATATTTTTGTATGGCAAACCGTTCCGCGTTTTTATCCGCTAGGGCTAGTTTGATGATGAGGTAATTACAAAATGCCAGCGACAGAATGAGCAAGAGGATTCCGAACAGAATCCAGTTAAAGGTTCCCGACCCTTGGGCAAAGGAGAGGTCAAAGTCCTGTATGTGATCCGAGTGCAAGTACATTTCCCGTAACGGTTGCAACTGCAATAGCTCCTTTTGTTCCCGGATATAATCAGACTCCCGGTATTCAATTTGAAGTAATTGCTCTTCAACCTTTTGGACATCCGCCCCGTCGGTTAATTGAATAAACGTCTGCACGGCGTTTCCCATGTTGTACCGGAACGAATGTTCTATCACGGAAAAATCCAGAATCACGTCGGCTTGAATGGATGAACGGGGTGGCATATCCTTCATGACCCCGGCAATCCGGAATGTTGAAATACTTCCACTCGTGTACAGGTTTTCCAGATATACCAGTTTCCCTATGGGATTTGTATTCTTAAAGTGACGCCGGGCAATACTTTCCGAAATCACCACCCAGCCGGGGTGTTCGAAGGCTTGAATACTCCCCGTCACGAGCGGGAACGTGAACATACTGAACAATTGTCGATCCGCGTACCCGCAGGAAATCCCGGTTTGATAATGATCGTCATTCTCCCAGCGAATTTTCATCTCCCGTGCCGTGATGATCCGGGTATAGTCAGCCACTTCCGGCAGTTCCGCTTTGGCAATCTCTCCCAGCGAGCTGCAAACCTCTGCCCCCCAGTAGGTATTCCCGTCGGTTTGAACCGTGATCCGGTAAATGTGGTCAATATTCTCGTGGTACGTGTTTGTCTGCCACTCTTTTACCAGAAAAGTATAAATAAATACGGAGGCGGTGAGAGCCACTGCCAGCCCGATCGTGTTGATCACGAAATAGCCTTTCCGTTGAAAAATCTGACGTCCTACCAGTTTGAGATGATACATATCGTGTTATTTTTAGCCGTGTTGCAAAGTACAAAAAATCACTTGAAAATAAGTCGTTCATTGTCGCCAAACATTTCGTATCCCGACGTGATGATCTTTTCACCCGGTTGAAGTCCTTCCGTCACTTGATAATAACGGGGATTCTGTTTGCCGATTTTTATTTTTCGCCGGAAAGCCTCTGTCCCGTCGGGCGACAACACGTATATCCATTGTCCCCCGGTGCTTTGGTAAAAAGTACCTCTGGGAATCAGTATCGATTCGTCCGCCGCACCGAGTTGCAGGTTCAGATGGTACGTCTGTCCCGTCCGGATATTGGGAGGGACGGTAGTCGTGAACTCCAAGTCTGTCTTGAACTGCCCGTCCTTCACGTCGGGGTACACCTTGATTACCCCCATTTGGAAATCCTTCCCTTGCCGCTCCAACGTGGCAGTCAGCCCCTTGCGTACCCGGTCGATATAATGTTCGTCGATTTGTGTCATCACCTTGTAATCGTTCAGCACATTGATCTTCCCGATCTGGCTGCCGGCCCCCACCACCTGACCGATCTCCACGTTCAGGTCGCTCAACTGCCCGTCGATCGGGGCGCACACGTTAAGCCGGGCATAGCGTTCCTGTGTCAGTCGCAGGTTACGCCGGGCATTCTCCATTTTTTGTTTGAGCATAATGACCTGCGAGTGGCGGCGAATGGAATCTTTCGTTTGTTTCTCCGTGATCAGCTCCCGGTTGTGGATGGCATACTCGTAATCTTCTTTGGCTACGAGATACTCTTCCTTGGCGATCAGGTCTTCCTCGAAAAGTTGCTTGTTCTGCAAGTATTTTCGTTTCTTCCTTTCCACGTCAAGCTCCAGCGTCAACCGCTCCTGTTGCAGGTTCAGCTCTTCCCGTTCCAAGTCCAGCAAGCTATTCTGCACGGAGTTCTCTTCCTCGGCAAACCGATCCTTGCTATTCAGTATCTCCGTTTCCAGATTCTTACTTTCGAGCCGGATAATAACCTCGCCTGCCTTCACCATTTCTCCCTCTTCCACGAGAATCTCTTTTACGTTTCCCCCTTCCTGCACGGTTAATTGCGAGAACGTCAACGGTTCCACGTTCCCCATGATCCGGATATAATCATGGAAAATCCCTTGGCTCACGTCCTCGATAGTTACTTTCTCCTTGTCCACCCGCAAAGCCGATTCGTGATTCCCGAACACGGCCCACCCGGCAAACCAGAGAATAAATATTCCCCCGATGAGGTAAGGTATGTGTTTCCTCTTAATTCCTCTTTTTTGTTCTATTAGTCGATCCACGGTTTAATTTTAAATTTAATTATTTTAGATTTTAGATTGAACTCCTCCGTCAGCTTCGCTGCCACCTCCTCTATAAACAGGGGAGGAGCTGGTGACTCTTCCCGAAGACAGGGAGTATTTCAACTCTTCCTCTGTTTATAGAGGGAGCACCCCGAAGGGGGGAGGGAGTTCGTTTTTTCATTTTCAATTTTCAATTCTCAATTTTCAATTGTAACGGTTTTCCTTGATAAAAATCAATCATCCTCTTCTGCATCACGTAGTCCAAGCGGGCTCGCAGCACGTCGTATTTTGCTTCGAGGAGGCTGTTGGAGGTCGTGTTCAGGTCGATGATGGTGATTAGTCCTTGCTCGTAACGTTTGCGGGCGGCGTTGTAGGAGAGGGTGCTGAAATTCTCTCGCTGCACGGCAATCCGGTAGCGCTGGGTGCAGGACTTCAAATCCTGCAGGGCTTGTTGTATCTCGTTATATAATGCTCGTTCCGTCTGTTGGTATTGTATCTTCGATGATTGATAATTGTGTTTGGCTCTTTGGAGGCTGGAACGGCG
>ULVU01008402.1_pt1 | contig 33982 bp, 25 predicted proteins | sample 1959731 | NCBI WGS metagenome assembly ULVU01 (sample SAMEA4835794, study PRJEB28245) | human gut metagenome | biome: gut microbiome; material: fecal sample | place: Denmark | collected 2008 | reverse complement strand
ATCGGAGCGAGTGTTGTCGAGGTCGGTACCACCAATGGTGTAATTACTGACATCTCCGGCAAGTTTACGTTAATGGTCGATCCTAACGGAAAGATCAAAGTTTCTTATATCGGGTATCAGCCTCAGGTACTCGATGTAAAGGGTAGGAATTCTTTCAATATTAAATTGAAAGAAGACTCTGAAATGTTGGATGAAGTAGTAGTCACAGGCTATGGAGGAAAACAGTTGCGTACCAAAGTGACGAATTCTATTTCCAAAGTTAGTGAGGAATCATTAAAGGTTGGTGTCTTTTCTAATCCGGCACAAGCATTATCCGGTGCGGTTTCCGGTTTAAAAGTGACGCAGAGTTCCGGTAATCCAGGAAGTACGCCGACCATTGTACTCCGTGGAGGTACAGAATGGGATGGATCAGGTTCTCCTTTAGTAATGGTCGATGGACAGCTTCGTGACGGTTTAAATGATATCAATCCGGAAGATATCGAATCTATGGAAGTTTTGAAAGATGCAGGTGCTACTGCTTTGTATGGTGCACGAGCCAGTAATGGTGTAATATTGATTACAACCAAAACGGGTAAAGCCGGTAAGGCGGAAATTAATCTTAAGGCTAAAGTAGGTATGAACTACATTAATAATCCCTATGATTTTCTAGGAGCTAAGGATTTTATCACTGCCATACGTACAGCTTATGACACAACACCATGGGCCAGTAAATCGTCATTGGATGGTGCTTCCGCTTATGGAACAGGAAATAAATATGGCAGCGATTTGGTTTGGAATTTACTGGTAAAGGACAGCGAAAACGAATTCCTGTTGAATAAAGGCTGGCAACAAATGCAGGATCCGCTTAATTCTTCAGTAACCCTTCTTTATAAAGATATCAAGCCTTCCGATTATAATTTGAATAACCCTTCTCTAACTCAGGATTATAATGTAAATATGTCAGGTGGTAATGATAAAGGAACTTATTATGCTGGTTTAGGATATAATAAGTCAGAAGGACTTCCCATTTCTTCTTTTTATGAGCGTTATAGCTTTATTTTCAATGGCAGTTATAAGTTGGCTGATTGGATTACCGCAAGTTCTAATTTTAATTACAATCGTGCTAATTGGCGTTCTATGCCCGGTTCGCAAGATAATGAAGGGAACTATTTCGGACGTATAATGTCTTTGCCCCCTACTGTTCGATATGAAGATGAAGACGGAAATCCTGTCCTCGGCCCTAATCATAGCGATGGAAATCAGTCGTATCAACCCGAAAAATGGCTTGTAGATAACCAAACGGATAAATTTACAATGATCCAATCGTTGGAAATCAGACCAATGAAGAATCTTGTAATTAAAGGTACCGCCAACTGGTATTATTCGGAAGGTGTCTATGAGAGCTTTACCAAAGATTTCGAAACAGCTCCGGGTAAATTCAATACAACTAGATCTTCTTCTGCCAAATTTGAGCGTGACTTCTCTCAAACTTATAACGTAGTATTAAATTATAATAACACTTTTGCTCAAAATCATAATATAGATGTTATGTTGGGTTCTGAGTACTACGATAAAAAGACAAAAGGATTTAGTGCATCAGGTTCCGGTGCTCCCACTGACGATTTTGCAGATCTCAACCTGACAGATAATGGGGAAGGGAAACGCACAATTGATTCATGGCATAGCCAGTACCGTATTCTTTCTTATTTTGGTCGTTTGAATTATGATTATCAGGGGAAATATCTGTTATCAGGGGTATTCCGTTATGATGGTTATTCTTCGTTGCTTGGAGATAACCGTTGGGGATTTTTCCCGGGAGTATCTGCCGGATGGATTTTTGGAAAAGAGGACTTCATAAAAAATGCCGTTCCTGATTTGTCTTTTGGTAAGTTACGCTTTAGCTATGGTATGAATGGTAATGCAACAGGTATTGGAGCTTATACTTTACAGGGTTCTTATAATTCTCAGAAATACAATGGTAATGTAGGATATTTGATTGGCTCTCTCCCTAATCCGGGATTAAAATGGGAAAAGACCCGTACAACTGAAGTTGGTTTGGACTTAAGCTTCTTTGATAACCGACTGAACGCAAACTTTACTTATTATAACCGTTTAACGATGGATAAATATGCTGATTTGAGCTTGCCTACTACTACTGGTTTTTCATCAGTAAAGAATAATAATGGAGATTTCCGTAACAGTGGTGTTGAGATGGAGCTATCTGGTACAATACTCAAGATAAAAGATTGGACTTGGAAAATGGGAGGTAATATTTCATACAATAAAAATAAAGTTGTTACCTTACCAGACAATGGTCAGCCAAAGAATCGTATTGGCGGTCAGCAAATTTATACCGGACGTAAAGTTTTAGATGAAGCGGGGAATCAAGTAGATGAAGTCATTTTTGTGGGTGGCAAACAAGAAGGGCAGGAACCGGGTATTTTAGTCGGATATAAAGCGGAAGGATTATATAAAGATTGGAAGGATATTCCCGGGGATCTGGTCGTAAAAACAGGAAATTATCAAGGAAAATATCAATATGGTCCGAAGGCATATGCGGCATTGTCAGATGCAGAAAAAGCGAAAGCTCTTCAGATTGAACCCGGTGATGTAAAATGGAAAGACATTAACAATGATGGTACGATCGATGCCTTTGATCAGATAGTAATAGGGAATACGACTCCTCATTGGTTCGGTGGTTTCAATACTACATTGACATGGAAAGGTTTGACGCTGTATGGACGCTTCGACTTTGCATTGGACTATTGGATTTATGACAATACGACTCCCTGGTTCTTGGGATGTATGCAAGGTGGATATAATACAACAACCGATGTATTCAATACTTGGAGCGAAGAAAATCCTAACGCTAAATATCCAAGATATGTATGGGCCGATCAATTAGGCACTGCCAATTATTATCGTACCTCTACCATGTTTGCTTATAAAGGTAATTATCTGGCAATCCGTGAAATCTCTTTGTCTTATTCTTTACCTCAGAATATCGCACGGAAATTTTATTGCCAGAAATTAGATGTATCTGTAACAGGTCAAAACTTAGGATATATTACTTCAGCCAATGTAGCAACTCCGGAAGTTTCAAGTGCTGGTTCTGGGTATGCCTTACCGCGTACTTTACTCTTCGGTATTAATGTTACATTTTAATAATTTGAAATACAAGAAATATGAAAACAATAAAATCAATAAAATCAATAATTATATCAGGTATGTTACTGGTAATATCTGGTGGCATAATGACTTCATGCAGTGATTTATTGGATTTATCTCCAATTGATTTTTACGGAAGTGGTTCTTATTGGACCACTGAAGCACAAGTTACCGGTTATATGGATGGCCTTCATAAACATCTGCGTGATGTAGCCGAACAACACATTTTTACCTTCGGAGAACTAAGAGGAGGAATCTATAAAAGTGGCAATGCATCTGATGGTAACGCACTGTATTACGGCAGTATTATATTGCAGAATTTTGATAAGAATAATACTGGTGTAACCGGTTTTGGTGGTCATTATGGACGTTTGGCTAATATCAATTTATTTATTGACCGTGTGACGAAAGCTGATTATGTAGATGATGCCAAGAAGAAATTTTATTTAGGACAGGCATATGGTTTACGTGCTTTTATCTATTTTGAACTTTATCGTATTTATGGCGGTGTACCTTTAAGATTGGATGTAGAAGTAATTGATGGAGTACTTGATCCCAATAAATTATATATGGCTCGTGCAACCCCCAAAGAAGTAATGACGCAAATCAAGAAAGATTTGGATCTTTCAATGGAGTATTTTGGCAATGTGACAGCTTTTGATCCATATAATCGCGGTAAAAAAGTATATTGGTCCAAAGCAGCTACTGAGTGTTTGATGGGAGAAGTTTATCTATGGACTTCCAAAGTTACTACCGGTGACAATGAGGCTAATATTGCTGATTTGGCAGTAGCAAAACAACATTTACAGAGTCTCATTGATAATTACGGTCTAAGCATGATGGATAATTTTTCAGATGTTTTCGAAGCTAAATCCCATAAAGGTAACAATGAAATAATATTTGCGATTCGTTATCTTGAAGGAGAAGCGACCAATAGAAATGTTAACTATACATACATGAACCAGGGAGAAATAGATAAGGGTGGTTTTCTTGCAGATGGAACGCCATGGAACGATCCTTTAGGATTAAAGAAAAGTGGTGCTCAATGGTGTGAGTATATTCCTGAACTCTTTCAATTATTTGACGTGGAAGACACTCGTCGTGATGCGACTTTCCTGGCTTCTTATAAAAAAGATAAAGATGGTAATTTAAGTCTTTGGGGAACTCATGTCCAAAAGAATATAGGTTACATAAATTCTGAAGGCAATCGTGTTTTTTGTGGGGATTATGCATTCTATCGCCTGCCTTGGGTTTATCTTTCATTAGCCGAAATTGCTAATATGGAAAGTGATAATTCTGGTGTTGAGAAATATATCAATCTGGTTCGTAAACGTGCTTATGCTTCCAATTGGGATGAAAATAAGCATGGGTATAAATCAGGAGATTTCACTCAAAATGAGTTGGCCATATTACATGAAAAAGATAAAGAATTTGTTCAAGAAGGGCAACGTTGGTGGGATGTGTTACGCATGACTCTGACAAAAGGAGGTAAGCATTTAGTATTCTGTAAAGAAGCTAATTTGAAAAATAATGGAGTGCCAATCTTAAATGAAGCGACAGAGAGTCACAAAGTTCTTTGGCCTATTGAACAGAATATGCTTGATAAAGATCCGTCAATAAAGCAAACTCCAGGGTATGAAGAATAACACAATATCTGCATACTTAATATGTTAGTTATATCAAATGTAATTCCTATTAATTTTTGATACTCTTTTCTTAGTAATAGCATGCCAAAACATGCTATTACTAAGAATCTTTTTTATTAGTTTGTATAAATGAATCTTTTTTGCTAACATTGTGAGTGAGTGTAAAATAACTTATTTAATATAATTATATAATATGAAAAAATATTGCTTACTTCTATTTTGTCTAATATGTATTCCCTTAATGGGGCAGTCTACTTATAAGCCGGATTGGGAGTCTATAGATAAAAGGCCGGTTCCTGCATGGTTTGAAAATGCGAAATTTGGCATTTTTATACATTGGGGATTATATTCTGTACCGGCATGGTCGCCCAAAGGAACTTATTCGGAATGGTATAAATATTGGCTTGATAAAAAAACATTGATGGGTAATGGAAATTTTACAGGAACAGAAATATATGATTACCATCGGAAAATGTATGGAGAAGATTTCACTTATGCAGATTTTGCCCCCATGTTCAAAGCTCTTAGTTATGATCCCGAAGAATGGGCTGATTTATTTGAGCACTCAGGTGCGAAATATGTAGTGCTGACAACGAAGCATCACGATGGATTCGCCTTGTGGCCCAGTAGAGAGGCATCAATCAGCTATGGCAGACCATGGAATAGTATGGAAATTGGAGCACATCGTGATTTAGTTGGGGAATATGTAAATGCATTACGTAAAACTGATATAAAAGTTGGATGTTATTTCTCTTTGAGAGAGTGGGATAACCCACTATATAATAAAGAAACAATGGATTTGTTTTATGAACGCCATTGGTTTCCGCAATTACAAGATCTGGTAAATCGTTATAAACCGGATCTGATATGGGCTGACGGTCCCGATCAGATAAATGATAAACAGTGGCAGGCCGAAAGAACATTAGCTTGGTTATATTCAGAATCTCCGGTAAAAGACAGTATCGTTGTCAATGATCGTTGGGCTAACAATACCTGTAAAAAACACGGCGATTATTACACGCGAGAATATAGTAATACTAATAGTTCTTACAATAAGCCATGGGAAGAATGTCGTGGTATAGGCTTGTCGTTTGGTTATAATCAAAATGAAGATTTGGGAGATTATACTTCGCCGAAGGCTTTAATACTGACACTTGTCAATATTGTAAGTCAAGCTACAATTTCAAAAAGTTTATTTTTATCATTGTATTTAAGATTGGAGCCTGTTGTTAATTCATAGTCTGCCGGCTCGTATTAAACATCCTATGTATTGAATATATTATATTTATATAGCAACTATAGACCTGACTTCTATGGCTATTATGCAACCTTCAAGACCTTATTCCTTTATGCCAACGTATTTAATAGCTTTCCATACATTACTATAAGAAGGGCCTTGCTCACCATAAGAGGTCGCTCGTTCATAAGCGTCTTCTAGTTTCCCATTATTGCATAATTCTTCAACCCATTTGGGATTTCTTAAAAAATCATCAGTTTTTTCAAAACGTTCAACATATTTTACTAATTCATCAATAACAGCTTTTGAAGTACCGAAAAATCTATTAGTATTTAAATAATGTAATAGAAACCAATATTCTATTGACGGTAGGCTATCACATAAAATAACACGTTTACTTTTCTCATATTTTTTCTTAAGTGCTATTAATCTTGTTTTTTCGGCATCATTCCATGTGGAAACATCTGCATCAAAGATAACAACAGCAATTCCTTCATCAGAAAGGACTTGATTGATGCGCTTTTCTAACGTTGTAATATTCTCGTTACCAAAGAATCTTGGACGAATTTTAATTTTGAGATTAAAACGTGATTGTAGATGCGAGAAATACCACCTTTCAGTCAATCCTGCACCTATTATAACTGCACGTTCTTGCCTTTGCTGTTTTATTGCCTCTTTTCGTGCCATAATCTTTAATTATGAATGTTAGGTAATGCACCAAACACACCATTTCTATATGACCTCTGGAAAGAACTAATTTTATTAAGTCCTTTAAACTCTACCAGTGAATACAAATGTGAGTTACCATCTTCTTCCTTTTCTGTGAACCAAACGGAATCTTTTCTCAAAAGATCATCGACCGTATTTAAAAGAGGATCATAGTGAGATGTTACTAACAACTGACTGTGACTTTTGACTTTAAGGAATTGTTCGATTATAAATTCCACCAAATCTGGATGCAAAGAGGACTCTATTTCATCTATGGATAGGAAATTATTACCTTTGATACATTCGTAAATAGCGGCTTCTATTCCAAATGTACGTCGTGTACCCTCGCTTTGTAAAGAGTTGGGCAGAGTGTATTTCTCTATTCCACGCAAATTTTTTACCGTATGTTCAAATTCTGTTTTCAATCTGTCAAGCACAGCATCAGCAAGAAGTTTTTCCTTTGTTGATTTGGGTATTTGCTTATCCTCCAGTATTGCATTACGCATAAATCCAGGCATTGGAACAGATTCTTTTTCTGTAGTTATATCAGTAATATTGAAATCTGCTCTATGGATAAAATTCAATAGATATTTTTTTAACTCAATATCATTCAACATTTTTCCTCCAGCATATTCAAACATTTGAGTTTTAGGCTCTATCATAGGCAAGATGCCAGACTTCATCCAATTAATAGCTGAATCAATGAGTGGTAAAGTACAATTAACTTGATTTCGTGCAGCAAAAAAAGACATGTTGGACAAACATCTTAATGTAAGTTCTTCGACAACGGCTTGACTCACTTTTATAATCGAAGCATTAAACTTAATAATGGACTGTCCATTTTGCAGGTCTCTGCTGAACAACATAGTAGGTTGAACAGTTTTATAATAGAAGAGCTTTTCAGACATGACCCTTTTTTCGTCTAGCAAAAGTGTATACCAGTATTTTATGCCGTCAACAAAAAACTTTAACTCAAAAGAAGACGGTTCCGTTGGTGTTTCTGTATCTAAAAGGAAAGGGACAGCATCGGTTGACTGATCCAAATCTTCTTTTCTTTCAAACCAGAAATCATGTAAAAAGTCTAGTGCCGACAATAGATTCGATTTTCCGCTTGCATTTGCGCCATAAATTAATGCAAAACGAAGCAATCTAACCCCTTTGGCTACCTCTACAACTTGGCAGTCCTCAAAAGTATTATCTTTTGTCGCCTCGAAGCTCAATATAACTTCATCTCGAAAAGATAAAAAATTTCTAATTTTTAATTCCTGTATCATATGCCATAAATTTCTGGGCACAAAGTTACAAATTTTATTTCGAATAAAAAATAAAAGAAGCTTATTTAACTATTTTATAATCAATTTTGGCTCAAAATACGCCAAAATGTCATATAGAATCTTGTGTTTTGACATAAACAACTTTTAAATATGACAGTCAGACATGACAAGAATGTATTATAAGCAACAAAGTATGCAAACAAGACAGTTTTAATCCCTGTTTTAGACATAATTACGCCAAATATGCATATAGAATCGAAAATAATTAGGATTTTATTTTGGTTGGCACGTTCTTTGTACTATATTTTACAAACAATTTAAAAACCCTGAAAAGGACAGGAAATAATAATTCATGAGTGAAAAGCGGAAATTTAAAATATTAAGTATTGACGGAGGAGGCATTAGGGGAATTATTCCCGCAAAAGTTCTCTATCATCTCGAAGAAGAAGCAATAAAAAAAGATGGAGCGGATGCCCGATTGTGCGATTACTTTGACTTAGTATGTGGTACAAGTACTGGTGGTATTATTGCTATTGGTATAGCTCTTGGTATGACCGCCAAAGATATCCTCAAACTCTACCAAGAAAACGCCAAAATAATTTTCCCCCATAAGAGTTTGTGGCAGGCTTTTATCAAAAACGAGCCATTCTACAGCAGGGAAGCCTTAGAGAAACTGCTTGCAGAGAGTTTCAATCCATTTGATTATCGGACAAATGACACTCGTATCTACCACTGCAAAACGCGTCTTTGCATTCCCACCTATGACCTTGACAAAGGTGAGCAGCATGTATTTAAAACAGATCATCTTCCTAATTATCCAAGGGATTGTCACATTCCAGTTGTAAATGCAGCTCTTGCAACGGCAGCGGCACCAGTTTATTTCACACCACATAGTTTCAATTTCAATGACATGAATTCCACCAATCGAAGTGAATACATTAATAATGTAGATGGTGGTGTGCTAGCAAACAATCCTACATTGCTTGGGCTCACGGAAGCTGTATACTGCATTGGCATTCCATTGGAAGACATCGAAATTCTGTCACTGGGGACTGGCACATTCAATCTTAAAGACCGTATAATCGGGAAAAAGAGAGGCGTACGTTATTGGTTGTGCCCAAACAGGCAAAAAAGCATTCGTATCTACGAAGTCATGTCATCTGGCCAGTCTGTCTATATTGACAATACAATGAAATTAATGTGCAATGGGGCAGGATACGACCAAAAAGGGCGTTTTGTCTATCGTAGAATACAAGAGAAGTTAGAGGAAAATATTCCAATGGATGCAACAGACAAGTATTCACTCGACCTACTAGCTAACATTGGCCAAAACTTATTCAAGCTGAATGTCGACCTCTTAAAACCTTTTATTCAGGATAAAATAGAACCGTATAAACATAACATAATTAAATAAATGCATATGGCAAACTTAGACTCAAATTTTCAAGAGTTTTTCGGTGAACTCCAGATCACTGACACAAAGCGACAAAAGATGATTACCTCACACAACAATCTTCGTCAGAAGATAAAGAATCATTTTAAAGTGAATCATCCAGAGTATAAGCCTTCGTTTTACATTCAAGGCTCCTACAAGATGGGAACTACAATTCGTACGAAGGAAGATGAGTGCGACTTAGACGATGGCTGTTACTTCATCCCTATGCCAGATGTGGCAGCCAAAACCTTACAAGGCTGGGTGAAGGAGGCTGTGGAAGGAACCACGGATGCCACTCCCATACATAAGAATAAATGTATCCGTGTTCAATATACAGCAGGATACCACATTGACCTGCCAGTATATCGAAAGGACACTGACAGCAACAATGAACACCCTGAGTTAGCCGTTCGTGACAAAGGTTACGAGTTGAGCGACCCTCGGGAGGTTGTGGTTTGGTTTCAAGGAAAGAAGAAAGATAATGACGCATTAGTCCATTTGGTGTCCTATCTCAAATCATGGACAGACACCGTTAGAGGTTTCATGCCTCCAGGCCTTGCTATGACCATTCTGGCAAGCAATAACCAGAAAAAGCATGAAGGACGCGATGACATCGCGCTTCGTGATACTTTAAAAGCGATAAAAACAGCACTAAACACCTGTTTTATCTGCATTGTCCCAGCCACGCCTTATGATAATCTTTTTGAAAATTACAATGCCGACCGTAAGCAAAAGTTCCTAAACGAACTTGATAAATTCATAGAAGATGCTGATAAGGCTATCGAAGAACAGAACAAACTCAAAGCCAGTAAACTATGGCGTAAACACCTAGGTGAAAGATTTCCCTTGGCAGAAGACGAAGACGACGAAACAATGAATCGTCTTGAAAAACTCCGCGTTATTGGACGACAGATAACAGCAGGAATTGCTACTACAGCAAGGAGTGGCATCATTCATGCTACTGAAGGAGTCAAAAACATAGCCCACTCAAATTATGGCCAAGAAGACATATCAGCGCCCAACACATAAGAGTCCATCCAACTACTATCTACTTGTTCATGAGAAGACAATGTTAGAGGCTAATTATGACTTCCTTGACTGTAGGTTCAAAGCAGAGAAGGGCAAACGATTACTAGTAGTCTTTGGTCATTATAATCAGACGGGAGTTGATTATTCTTATAAAGTAGTATATGATGGATGTAGCCCTCCTAAAGTATGGATACTTTCACCCAACTTGGTATCGAATCCTCCACATGTATATAAAGACAATAGTCTCTGTCTTTATTACCCTAAGGAACAACCTTGGAAATACGGAAGGAGCAGTCTTTACAGCCACATCATTCCATGGACACATGAATGGATTCTATATTATGAGATATGGAAGATTACTGGTGTTTGGGAACATCCAGAAATAAATCATGGATCATTATTAAAAGCATGACATGACGGTTGATTACAGTATAAGGTGAGATTGTGCCAGCCTGAAATGGAACAAGCTAAGGATGGTGGCAGATTCATCCAAAATTGCGCTACTAAATTATAATGTATGGCGAAAAAAGTTACTTCAACAAAAGTTGCAAAGCAGGCATCAGCTGCTTTGCGTGACGGACGTTCAAGTAAGCGCACAAAAAGCATAGCTGGAAGTGCTCTGTCACAACGCGAAAAGAAGAAATAAATTCTCCTTCGTGTGTGCCCCAATATGATCATATTGGAGACTTTTTCATTTTCTCTTAATCAAAGAATTCGGGCGGAAACATGCAAATTATCGCAGTTTCCGCCTGAGTTATGTCACGACTTATGGGCAAATTTCTAATCTAAATGTTAGCTTTTTTGCGCTCAATGCTCTTCATAAGCGATTTCTTAATCAAAACTTCACTGGAGAAAAAGCCATCAATAGTTCCAGGCTTCAAACATTCTTTAGCTTCTGCCAGTTCTTCTTCTGTCAAATCTTCGACGGTAAGCCCCCAGGGCTTTAGTTTTTTGTTTATTCTTTCGTTGATGGTCATACTATTTTTTAATCCGTATAGAATTACCTTGTTTGATTAGTTCCTTCGCATCTTTCAGGTGTGGCTCCAGTTCCTCAGATGGGACAAAGTAGATGCCTGGTTTTGTTGCTTTGGGAAAGCGGTTGAAATATGGGTCAGTAGATACCACCCATTTCAATTCTGCCATTTTGGGAAAGTTGGGCATAGCATCCCATAATTCAAACAGCCTGGACTTCGTGGCAACAGTAACTCCACGCTTACCCGTTTTCAGGCGTGATACACAGATGATGTGCTGCTGAACCCTCTTGTCACTATCCTGCTCCTCTTTTGTGGTACGATGAATTACAGACAGATTACGGTTAAACTTTCGGTTTATCTCTTGCATCTTTGAGATGAAGAGTTTGCCATGTGGTGCCGTATCCTGCATCTGGTTACTCATGATGTAGTAGTGTATCATCTCGTGGATGATCGTGTCTTCCACTACATCTTCTGGTAAATCCATCACTGTACTAATTTTGAACACGAATCCATAGTAATGCCAAGTATCATCTGGATTTTTCTCTCGCTGGAAGAATACTGCACCGAGAAATGACTTGGCATTACTGAGTTTGAAGGGAAGTGGTTTTAACTTCCCCTCAAACATCAGATTGTTGTATTCGTCAAACTTCTGTTTGATATATTCAAGCGTTGCTCTCATTCTCTGATACCTGTTCTATACTGGCCAAATAATCAACGTAGTTTTGTAACAGTTCTGTGTCTTCAGGAGTAAGTTTCTTCTCCAATACCATGTCAAGGTGATACACAATGTTCCAGACTCCAGCAGATTGGTCCGTTACATCCTGTCCTTCATTGAACTCGGTATATACCACGTCTTGCTGCTCAAACGGACGGCACACCATTTCGTAGGAGTCATCTTCTTTTAATTTAACAATGGCTTGGCTTCCGCTCATATCCATAGAGGTGCGCAAATGCAAATACTTATAACCTTTCACTTCAAACGGGAAAACATAATCATTTACCGTGGTCAGGTCATAGTATTTGTTGGGGTCTGTTCCTTCTACCAGAATGAATTTTCCCATCAAGTCTTTTTCCAAGAACATATTAGCAGTTGCTGGCTTGATTTGGCGCCATTCTTCTTTCTTGTAGTCAAGAATGATGTCGAAGAAGTACTCCTTCTTAATGGTCAACGACAAGACCTCCTCCCTCGGATAATTACCCAGTGTCTCAAGAGCAATTTGCTTCTTTGCTTTACGGAATTTCTTGTTACCATTGACAGTAAATATACCAGCATTCATATTCTGAGGTGTAGTGAGCACAGGCCAGAAGAATTCAGTTCCTCGCCATCCCAAATCCTTAGAACCATTTTGTTTGAGCAGTACAAGTACTGGACGATCGATTGCATTCTTCTTGTCTATTTTAATTTCACCACCAGCCTCAGGAGCATCAATGAATCGTCCTCGTTTATCAAAGATGTTTTCACGTTCACGGCTCAAATTACGATCACCTCTAACTGTGACAAGAACCATGCCGTCTGTGTCATAGGTAAGGTGTTCAAGTGGCGTTACCATGTCATTGATGTCCCATTCTAACCCAACATTATTGTATTCTGTGGCGTAAGTATATGATTCACGGATAAGTGAAAGGATTTCCACCACATCATTATAATGAACAAGATAGAACCCATCCTCATTTGCTTTCTTTCCTTCTACGGCATGTTGGAGAATTTCCTCTATCTTCTTCGTCAGCTTATTGTTCTCTGTCGGTTCGATTGTCTGGAACCCCACAGGATAGGTGCGCTGATATGGTTTCAATACCTTGGTGTTTGCCGGTGTGTACTTATTCTGAGCACTTGGGCTGATACGTTTATCATATCCAATGACCATACTTGTAAAGTCATCTGTCTGAACTGTATCACGATGTGCCTTCAAATATTGGTAGAGATAATCGTCAAACACATTCATCGTCTTAAGCACATCATAGATGTCTGGAGTCGTAAAGAAACGGGTACAAGCCATATCTTCCTTATCACGGGCACCGTACATACGAGCGTGCTGAAGCACTGTATCCATCTGGAATTTTTTGGGGTCACGTCCATAGAAGAAGCAAAGCATGTTGTCTATAGTGATTCCTCGGTCAAGAATAGAACCGCCAATGAAGAAATTCAATGCCTGTTCCAAACGGAGTTGTCCTTTGTCATTAAGCATGGTAGCAACCTTGCCAGGTTCTTCCGAATTCACCACATTAATAGTGTAGTCGTTATACTCCAGAATGCGCTTCACCTCTGCTTCCACTTCTGCAAATGTCGGGAACTTCTCATGGATAAGACCTTGCCTATTGCCCAATTCATTGCTGAGTTTTAGGCTCTCGTATGCATCAGATTCAAGGTCAAGGATGTGGAGGTCTGAGTTCGCCTTATGCAGAAACGCTTGCTTGATATCTTCAATGATTTCTGTTATCAATTCTTCTTGCCAAGCATGCTTGTGCTTGTTGATTTCGCAGTGAATCAAGCAACTGGAATAATACTTCTTGTTGCTTTTCTTCTTTGTCTGAATGGTACGAACAGCAGCAGCAAACAAGTAACTTACTACGGCAAAATTCAGAGAGTCGAGATTTTCCGAATGAGCGCGGGATTCCAAATAGAACTCGTTTCGAGCAGACAAAATGTCGATACATACTTGGTCGACTGGCTGGTATAAGCAACCGTACATGTTAGCTGGATGGAAAATTCCCTCATCGTCAATTTCACCTTCTTGGCTATCAACATAGTATTGTTTTCCACCAATGTACTTATCGTGTATGGGAACCAGCCCCGTATAACGAGGCAACCATGGGGAAGCCTCTTGACCATCACGCAACTGTACTGTCCCATCGGGTTGCAGATATAATGAGTATGGTGTGGCGGTAATCTGCATGTAGCGGCAGAAAGCAGGCAGAGTAACAAACTTTTCTATATGCTCAGCAATGCGTAAAAGCGATAATTCACCCTTACGCTGATAATATGCGCGACTGGCAAAGTCTGCCTCGTCATCACATACCAAGACCTTCTTCCTACGAAGCACCTCACTATTCTCAAATAATTCAATGAGGTCTTTCAGGTTGGTATTCTCTTTCTTACAGACAATGATGAACTTGTTTGCAGGGTCATTGAGCTGGTAATCACTAAGCCCACCTCGTTTATAGAGGTCAAGAATGTCATAGATGTATATGATAACTTTCTGACCGTAGGTACCATCATCTTTGAAGAAACGGAAATCCTTGTTCAGGCGTTCGATGGTCTGCTTGGTTAACGTATTGGTTCCCTTTGTCATCACCACTGCAACATCTATGCCACGGTCAAAGCACAGTCCCATGATGCTAAGGAACGTGTCTGTCTTACCGCATTGCACTTTTCCAAGCAACAGGCATGGCTGGGTGGCATTTTCACCTTCCATCATCAGTTGGTCGGTCATTTCGCGCACAACCTTCTCCTTTTCAGGTGTCATGAACTTATTGTGTGCGGCCATTGTACCGAAAACATATTCGTCTTCGTTCACGTTTTGGGCGGCTTCCAGTCTGGCTTTTTCTGCCAGCATTTCTGCGTTAGGTTCTTGTCCGAAGCTCCTTAACTGAGCCTCAAAATCAAGATAAGCTTCAAGATTGTCAAAGTGCATAGTCGTATATTTTTGTTAATAATTGCGGGGTACAAATTCAAAGAATGGATTGCTGTCAATGTCATCATCCATTGTATAAGTGGGGTTGTTGATGACAAATGCTTTGCGATACAGAGTGAGAGCAAAGTCGCTATATCGTTCCTGCCGGATGGCTTCATAGATGCCAGCCACAGGTCGGTTCAGCAGACCTGCCTCAATGAACATTGGTAATACACAATAGAGGGCATTAGGCAAAGATCGGTTTGAACCGTACTTGCTTGCCATCCGTTGTGTTATCAAAGTTGTGTTCACTTGTTGTTGCACATGGAAATACTTACCCATGATACTTAGAGTATCGAAACCAAAGGGATAAGCTGCACATATAACGGCTCCAAACAGCAGCGGTCTGTCATGTTTATTCTTCATTGCAGCCAATACAGTATCGGCATGTTCATGAAGATAGCCAAAGATAGGATTGCGAATGGTGAGTTTGTTGATTACCGACACCGCTTTCTTGATGCGGTTTTCTCCTTTGTACTCTGTTGAAGCCAGTTCGCTGAAATATTCAGGTGTGGCATCCTTCTGAAGTGCTGCACATAAGGCAAGTTCCAAGATGTGTATCGGAATACGCTGATTGATACCTATAGTGATATTCTCCATATTTCTTTTTTATAGTTGTATGAAGGGCACCACAACTTCGGTGAAGCTGCTGCCTCCATGAGTAATGAGCGAGACTCCAGAACGTTCAAACGCTCCGAAATCGCGAACAGCCAACCAATTATCACGTGATAGCAGCTTCATGTTTCCTGATGCGCTGTCATAGAGCTTGCGCTGTTCGTCAGCATGATCATTATTATATATGAGGTGACGTTTACCACGACTGCCATCTTTATAGAGGAACACTTTTTCTACTGGCGTTAACGGACGTTGACCTATAGCAAATGTACTACCGTGGTCGGAGGTGAGATAAATGGTAAAGCCCATGTTTTTCAGCACCTTTAACTGCTCACAGAAACGCGATGCCCATACATCTGTCAGTACAGCGAGGTCACGCATGTCGCGTGAAGCGTGCATTTTGTGATCCATTTCTACTGTGACGTATGCCAGGCGATTGACACCTTCATTGATTGCAAACTCTTCGTTGTCGTAGAGATATTGCAGTTCATAGGATGACATACCAACTTGATGCCAGAAGTCGTGCCATAATCGACGTTCCGCCTCTGGTGATTGCTTGTAGTCCATCTGTGGACGGCCGCCACGGAAGATGGCCTGACGTGAGAGCATGGTGATGGTAGGTAGCCACGCTGTGGTAAAATCCTCATTGGCGACAAAGTGGTTCTTCTGCAAATACCTTGCAAGAATACGCCACTGCCAGAAGGAAAGTCCGTCAACAACAACTAAAGCAACTTTGTCGCTACTACCATACTTATCTGCTAAATGTGGCAGTACATTATTTACACAAGCAGGTCGCAATAGCGGATTGCTGTTTTGCAGGGCGAAATAGCTATTATCCAACCAGTTCTGAAAAGATTCGTTGATACGAGTCCATTCCTCAGTTAGCTGATCGTATACCCCGGTCAGGGCTGCGTCTGCGATAATATCGCAAATCGCTGTTACCGTTTTGCCCATCATCCCCCAGTCGAGCCTGAGCAGCTGTAGCTTCTGGCGATAATGGTCAGCAGAATATTTTCGCTTTTCATTCTCTTCGTTACGAATGTCCTCCACCATTCGCTTACCTTCTGCCATGTTGATGCGACGTGTACCCATCTTATGGCTGAGCATGACCAGTTCTTCAAAGCTGAGTTGCTGCAATAGGTTCTTGTCTGCAAACAGAGGGAATAACTGCCCAATACCGAAATCTGTTATTCTCGCTTCCTGCACCATGTCTGGCAACAGAGTGTCAGTATTCGGACAAACATAAACGAAACGGTCATTCTCTGAAGCCTTGTAGATTAGCTCATAGTGGATGCGCAACTGGAGTTGTGAGCCAACTACGACATTCAATCCGCATTCCGAAAGGAGATGAGACTGTACGACAGGATTGGTGAGCAACCCGTCTGGGTTACTCACTATCGACAGACGGGTATAATCCGCTGCGATGCGTTCCGCTATCTTTCGTATCAGTCTTTGCATCTGCATTAGAGTTTGCTTTGGGCGATGTCATAGAACTGCAGTAGTACCTCGTCTTCGGTCAGCAGGTTCTGAGGAATCCTGTCGCCTACTATCACGATGGTCTGGAAATCCTTATCGACGTAACATTGTTTGAAACCAGCACGAAGGGCTTCAACACGGGCATCCTTAATTTTAGCCTTTGGCTTCTGTGCCTGTTCTGCGTAAATTCTGAATATTTTCAACAATTTCTTTGTGCGCATAGTTTCTTTGTCTGCATCGTCTTGCACATTTTGCAGTCGCCAACGACCATCTGGCATTTCAATGAAATTGTCTTCTAGAACTTCCTTCAACTCTGGCAAGATATCACCTTTACGTACTCCATTGATGGCTTGCATCCATTCTGGCTGTATTTGCTGATAGGTTTTTGGCTCATCACGCAATAGATTCTTCAACCACTCAATTCCATTAGCTTCATCACTTACAATGATGCCCATTGGTGCAAACCCGTCCGTATTTTTTCGTTTCTCCTCATATTCTGCAGCTTGTGTCGCCGTAAAGAACATACCATCTCGCTCAATGAAATTATCACTCAATCCTTTTTGAAATTTAAGAGCATCTATAGGAACGGGTAAACCATGCTGAACATAGTAACTTATGAGACGGTCATAAAGAATCTTTGGACTACGTTCAATGACAGTAGTTGTCTTGTTTCCTTTTTCTATATGGATGGCCAAATGCTCCAAATGTTCCTGTATGAAATCCCATACTGTACTTTCTTCAGAACCTTTTTGTGTTACAATGTTCACTAATTCTTTAGAAGGCTTGTAGCACGTGATAACAAGGTCTTGCTTTACAGCAGTGGTTGTCGTAACCGCCTTGAAAGAGCCTTGTTTCTTATCGAGTGCGGCAACATTTGCAACAACAAAACCTACACCTTGCAAAGCATTTTGTATTGAGTTCCATACAGATGCCGATGTATTACTAAACTCCATTGTAAGCCATTTGCCGGGTTTTAGTATTCTATAGAATTCTCTCAATGAACGATTCATTAACTGCTGATATTCAAATAGAGTCTTGTGTTGGAATTCATTGACAATTGCTTCTGTCTGATTATTTGTGGAAACCTTTAACCACCCTTCCCATATGGAGTTAAGTTCTGAGTACATTATGTTTGCACCAAATGGAGGGTCAATAAACATATAGTCAATGCTGTCTTCTACTATTGTTTCAAGATTTGTTGCAGAGAGAAGTGAAACGACCGTGTTGCCTCGTGTGCTATAATTTGTAGATATAAAGTCTCTTATTTTCCCTTTTAATAGACGATAAGGATTTTGTTCAATATCAAGGGAAGGCGTGAATAATGTACCGCTTACAATCCCACCTTTACGGTCAAGCCTGAATTTATACATTTTTGAAGCATTTTGAATGACAGAAGTGAACCATGCATTCAAAAAAGCATCTCCGTTTGTAAGTTCTTTAACTCTTGACAAATATAAATGGTTTCTTCTTGTAAATAGTTGATGAACATGATAAAAACCAATGGAATAATTCCTATGAGATTCATCTCCGTCTGGTATCGGTCCAATATAGTTGTCATTTCGTACATCTTCAACTTGTTTTAACAAGTCAAAATCTTTGGTTGATAATTTAAAGTCACCACGAATCGGAGTGCTTACGTTATTTGCTACGGGAATCTTCTTAATAGTTTTTGTAGGCTCATGAATTATTGGGTCATAACTTGTTTCCCAAGATTTCTCCATATTCTTTTTGCTACATTCATAACCACAATGGGGACAAGGAAACTTTTCCTTTATGTTGTTATTATTAAGGTCTACAGACTCTTTCCAAAGCACAATTTCTTTTCCACAAGATGGACATATGAAAACATCACTCCAAATTGTGTAATTCACTTTTGTCTTTATTCCATTAATTTCCGTTTCATACATCCAGCCTAATTCTGCTTCAACTTGATTCAGTATCGCATTAGCTTTATATTCAAATTCTTTCGCATCGAATGGAAGAGTATAACTTGCAGCAATCAAAGTTGCTATTGGTGATAAATCAGAACAAATGCTGTGTCTCACCCCAACTTTAGCTCCTTTTTGTTTGAGCGCATCAACCTCTGACTTGGAGCCGCAAAGGTTGGCAGCAACTCCAGTCATTCCTGTACCAGCAAACCCATCGAAAACAATATCTCCTGGTTGAGTATAATGAAGAATGTACCGCATAATAGCAGGATGTGGACATTTAGTATGATATGCATGTGCCATATAAATGGGATTATTCTTTCCCTCACTCACATCGCTGGCATAAGGCTCCTTTACCTCAAAATCTGCTTTGCGCTTTCCTTCGGTTTCGAGCTGCACTTTTTCCATCTCCCACTCATCAATGAAATCATTGAGCCAAGGGTTGGGGCAAACCGTATAATATGGAGGGTCGGACAGTCGAATGATGTCCTCATCCTTTCCTATAGGGAATCCCTCTATCTGCCGCAGTTCGGGCAGTTTCTTCCGCAATTCTTCACGGAAGTAGTCACGGCGGGCATCGTCATTTGGAAACTCAATGCCTAAACAGGTGACAGGTTTGTTTTTCTCTTCCCAGATGTCATTGGGTGTAATACGTCCCATTTCCTCGGCATCGAAGAGGACTGGCTGCGGTATATTATGGTCTTTCTTGCTCATAATACGTTACTTCAAGATTACTCTTACATTTTCATTCTCATAGCCGTTGGTCATCAAGTCGATGTATTTGCCAAAGGCTTTCTTTGCCTCCTGTGGAGTCATGGGATGGTTGAGTGCACGACGAATATCGTCCATCGTAATGTCCACCTTTTGAATGTCACGGTGCAACTTGTCTATGATGACCATCAGACGGGCTGCGTCCTCGGCAGAGGGCTTTTCTTCATGATTGTCGTGGAACTGCTTGAACAGACGTTGCTCACTCTGGTCAAGTACCGAAGTGGCATTGCCTGCCAACTGAGGGTCTTCTGCCATTTCATGGAGCGACTTGATGATATTCTCATATATCTGCTCCAGTTCTTCACGCATGTCAGCAATCTGAGGCAGTGACTTTCCTTGGAATAGTTTGGGGTTGAATGCGTGATAAGGTACGTTGAGGATGGCTTCACGCGTTACAGAGGGATTGGCCACCTGCAACTGGCTCATGCGACGGTTCCAGTCTTGGTACTGGGGAACAATGGTGATATAGCCGCCACGGTCGTTGCCGCAAATGGCATCGCTCACTTGTTTCTCTATGCTACGCATGATACGGAGCTTTTCCTGCTCCTGCATTCCCGTAATGTGCAAGCGGTTGTATTCTGCCAGGTACCAGTCGGCATATTTGCCCATCAAGTAGTCAAGTTGGCTCTTATATGCAGAGAGGGCTTCTTCGTCATTGACCATTGACGGCGCTTCCTTCACACGTTCAAGAGCCGCATTGACATCTGTCTCCATCTGTTGGTCTGTCATATATTGTTTTGCCTGTACAAGGTAAGAGATTCGAGTCCGCAATTCATCTACCACTTGGAGCATATTGTCGAGCTGATTCATCAGTGGAATTGCGTCAAAGACATGGCCAAGTTGTTCCAAAGTCCATGGCAGATTACTCATCTTAGCCTTTGTGCCATAGTTCTGCAACTTGTCACAGAATGAAGCCAAAGCCTGCAAGCGGTTGGCATGGCTGCTACCATCGAAGGGAGAAAGCACTTCCTCGTTTTCAAGGAAGATACCACCACGTACCTTCTGTGCCAATGTAACGGCATGTCCAGCTTTCTTCTGTGCTGCCACAAGGAGTTTGGTGAAAGTGTCTTCCTTGTCAAGCTGGCGCGTCAGGTCATGGCCTTCTATCTTAATGAATATCTCGCGTACAAGTGGAAGATTCATTCCTTTCGGACGGCGTACATGTGAGAAGTTGTAAGCCATATCCTCTGGCAATGATGTAATGTCTGCAATGTTGGCTGCATTGATAGACTTATTTCCCGGCAGGCTGATTTCAATTTCGCCAAGGCTCACCATTGTGCAAAGCACAAGGAATTCAAGGTCTGCCTCAATCTCGAAGTCCTTGGTGCGCCATGTCTGCTCGTAATATTGGTAGAGGATTTCATCCCGATTGAGTACCTGTCCTTCACCTTTGTTTTCCAGCTTCTGCTTGACACTCAGGGCATACTGCGAGGCCTCAATACTCAATGTTCCGTCTGCAAATAGTCCGAGTGCAGCAAGAATGGCTTCACTATCGCGGTTGGCTTGTGAAGGATTTGCTATCCTCTTCTTGGCTCCTGCTATCATAGCTGCGCGGTTACTCGATGTGATAGGTAGTCGAAGGAGTGAGAACTTTGGATAGTTGGGCAGATGCTGGCAGAAGTACTCTTCGAGAATGTTGGACGCAATATCGCTAATGATTTGTTCCTTTGCCATGCCTGCTGCTCCTGTCAGATTGACGGTTTGTTGTTCTCCTTGATAGTACACCTCTGTACACTGTATAAAATCGCGCTGGAATACAGGGCGCAACTTGTCCTCGTATGTTTTTCTGTACTGCTCATAAAATCGCTTCTGCGATGTATCTACACTCTTGATCAACGCCTCTGACGCAGCATAGAGTGAGATGAGTTGACGCATTTCGTCACTCACTTTATCCATACGAATATAAACGCTGTCCGGCTCGGTACCTACCTGTATTTTCTCTTTATTGAAGATAGGCATGAAGTAGATGTAGAAGTATTGTTCTGGCTGAGTTGTACTACGTTCATCTGGGTTGCCCATGAAGATGTAACCATCGAGTGAGACCTTATGACTCTTCCACTCTACGGAATGAGGATAGATGGGGAACTCCCTTCGATATTTCTCCACTTCAATAGGCAGGTTCTCCACCAGATAACTGAAGAAATAGCTATCGAGAGCATCAGGTGCCATTGTCAGAACATAGTCTTTGATTTTCTGCTCATAGTTCACACCTCCTTCGATGCGTAGGTGATACTCTTGATTTTGAGCATTCTTTTCAAAATACTGTCCTATGGTAGCCGATACGATTTGTGATGCAGTGGTGTTGATAACCTCGCCTAACATTTCGCGGTCGAGAATGGTGGGGTTGAGATAGCAGAGGCCGTCAATCAGGTTTTCTGCCGTCACACCATTGGTATGCTCCAATGTGTCTTGGAGAATCTTCACGGCACAGGCATTGGCAATGCGGTGAGCTAAAACTGCTTTATTGGCTCTTGCACCAGTAAAGTTCTCCGTAATCTTCTGGTGGATGGTCTGCATGATAGCTGTCACACGGCGCACATCAGCATCAGTCTGCATTTCAGGAGCCTGAAGGTCATCCCAATACTGGTCATAGCAGATAAGACCGGGTTCTGTTTCAGGAATGTCTTTATCGAAGATGGCCTGGAACTTACCAGTCAAGGTCTTCAGTACCTCACGCTGTGATTTACTGATACGTATCTGTTGGAAGTTCTCAAAGAACGATGGATTGACAGGGAATAGCGAAACATAATCTTCCAGTTTGGCGTGCATGTCGGTGAAGAACTCCGTAAACTTGGAAAGATGACGACGAATAATATCACGTTGGGCATCGGTCTTTTTCAACAGTCGCTGCTGAACGACAAACTGCACGTCTTGTTTGGTTATGGTTATATCCTTATAGCGGTCATTTACCTTGTTGAGCATATCGGCAGCATACTGAAACTCTGGTGAGTTATATATTAGCTCCTGAACACCGAACATCATGCGGAAGCGTGATTTATCACTGGTCTGACCAAGGGCTTGCAACACACTAAGGTCACGGTTCAAGCTAACGCCATTGGCACGTGATTTCAAGTATGATAACATCTCATCAATAACAAGCATCAGCCCCTTGTCTGGGAACTTGGCTTCAAACTGTGCCAACATGCGACGCAGTTTGTCGGCATACATATCGGGCTTGTTATCATTGGAAATACTATAATCCACGCCCCATGCAGCAAGAGCCTGGTCTATCTGATAGCATACAACGCGCCATAACTCCACGTCAGTTCCTAACTCGAAGCGAATGACCTTGTACTTGCCAGCAATATTACCGAGGACCTTACGGGCACTTTCGTTATTCACCTCTGGAAGTAAGGTAGCATCCTCTGCCACCAGTGACACCAATGACATCAAGTGTGACTTACCTGTACCATAGTTACCGACAATTTGCATACCGAAAGTCTCGTAACTGGCAGTATAGTCGAGGTTCTTGCAAATCTGGGGGATAAATGTTTTTTCGTAAGTTTCAGAGAAAACGAAGTTACGTACCAGAGAATGGCGATAGTCTTCATTCGACAATTGATCGAACTTCACCACCTCGTTGATTGGCTCAAATGTTATCAGCTCTTTATATTTCATATGCTCGGTTATTATATTTCTATAAAGGATAATCCTTGGAGATTGAGTGCAAAACGATTGTCATCCATCAACAGATAACGTTTTTCCTTGATAGAGCCATTAGATAGCAGAATCAAACACTTGTTGATAGAAAAAGATTCAATGATACTTCGCAAGTCAAGTTTCAGGTCTGGCTCAAAAAGAATTGACCAGTTCGATAAAGCAAGGTATGGCCCTACGACCTCATCTTTGTATGTCTGCTCGAAAATTCGTTTACAGGCACTTGAATAGCTGGAAGGCTCTTCTTGTTCTTTGATAGCGGATGACAATTCTTTGCCCACATCCACATAATGTAGGTGGGTTATCGGCTCATGGCAGAAAATGATTTTGTTTCTGCTCACTTGCGAAATGTATTGTTTTATCTTCTCTTTGCCAGACATCTGCTACATAAAAGAAGGGCTCCCAAGTGATGTCTCAACAGGCGACCAAGCCCTTTTTACACCACAAGAGAGTCCCTTGTTTATCGTTTACCCATTGTTGGGCATTTTGGTGGTCTTTGTTGAGCAATATCCATTCGTCTCTTTCCAAGAGACGTAGACAATCACAAAGCCTTTGACAGATGGCGTTTTCCGATGTGTTTTGCATACATTTTGCTAAACAAAATGAAAAAGTATCATAATAAAAGTTCCTTTTCTTTTATAATAAGGTGGATTTTGGGAGTTTTTGACTACCTTTGTACCCAAATATCCGTCTCTTGGAAAGAGATTGAGAATTTTGCTAAACAAATCTCAATCTACAGCAATCCCAATATCATCTTGTTTGCCTTGTCAACCACCGACGTTTCCAAAGAAGCGAGGTATATTTGTGTTGTTGCTTCAGAGTCGTGTCCCATTCCTTCGCTGATGACTGACAATGGAACATTCTTTGCCTTGGCAGCACTCGCCCAAGAGTGACGAGCCACATACATGGTGAGTGGTCTTTGGAGTTTCAGCATTGTTGATAGTTCTTTCAGACGATAGTTGACTAGATGCAGAGCATTGTCATATTGCCTTCGCTCATTTCCTTCTTCTTTGATGATAGGGAGAAGAAAGTCTGTTTGATTTTCTGGGTATTTAACGACTATTTCAGCCATACACTTCTCCCATTTGATGGTTAGTTCCTGACCTGTCTTTCGTCTTCGATAGGTCAGAATACCGTTTTGTAGGTCTGTCTTTCTGAGGTATGCCATATCCACGAAAGACATGCCTCTTGTGTAAAAGCTGAACATGAACATATCACGAGCGAAGTCCAATGACGGTTTCATGGATAAGTCCAACTCCTTCAAGGCTTTGATAGCCTTGATAGGTATAGCTCGCTTTACCGTCTTATCCACTCCTGTATAGACGTGCCGGAAAGGATTGTTCTGTGGAGTCAGTCCTTTTTCAACGGCACGATTATAGACAGCCCGAAGATTACGCATATAAAACGAAATAGTATTCATGCGAACACCTTTGACTTTCAGATGGGCTTCATACATGAGCATCATGTCAGAACTGATGCCGTCAAGCGGAACATCCTGCTCGTCTCGGAATGCCATAAAGCTATTGAGTGTAGAAGTATAGGTTTCCGACGTGCGGACTTTGCCCAGTTGTTTCAGTTGTGCTATGACACCATGCATAAAGGTAAAGAGGGAGGACTCCTTGGTCAGTTTATGGAACATGGTGATCACGTCATCTGCCGTGAAGCGACGACGCTCCGTTTCCAACGAGCGGACGACCTTTTCCAGACGGGCCATGTCCCATGCCAGACGTTCTTGAATACTTAACAGAAGGTTGGAACGGTTACCACTTACGATAACGCTTTCCGACTCTGCATCCCATTCCTCTGCAAAGACCTTGTAATCAGTATTCAATTGACGGACTACCCGGTTGTGGATAATCTGGAAATAGAGACCTCCCTCCTTACCATCCACTGTGGATGGTCTGAACTTTACCTTTATTGATGTCATCATATACGTTAATTATTCGTCATGCTATACACTTGAAGTACACATAGAAAGCTATCTCTATTGCAAGCGTTATGATTGAAAGAAGGGATAGTGAACCGACAACGTAGAACAGTTTCGTGGAAATCCATACGCCCTCGTTGTTCTTAACAATGTTCGTGAGTCGTTGGCTATGCTTCTGCCAACTCTCTTCCTGCTGTTTGTGGTGGTCGTCAAGTGTCTGTTTCTCCTGTCCCAGCCATTGGGTGTGACTGTCATGGAGCTGTTTCAGGCTTTCGTCATCAAGCCTCGTTTTGACTGGTGTCTGTTGTGCCTGGACGATGGCACCGCAAATGCCTGTGATGGCATTCTCTGCGCTTTGGGTTGCAGCATTGAGACCTTTCTGTGTCGTTACACTACTTTCCTTCGCTTCTTTAATTGCTTCAAGCAATTTCTGCAACAAGGTAAGTGCCTCCTTGATCTGCTCCAAAGTGGCATCGAAGCGGTTCTGCTCTTTCTCCTTTTCCTCGTCATCCTTGATGGACTGCACGAGGTTATTGTATTTGTCTTTTCGTGACATGTTTTTGTTATTACTTGTGTTGATAATCTGTTTATATTACTTACCTCGTTTCCATCTTCTGGCAAAGGGTTTGCAGAGCCAGCTGGCCATCTTGGCACAGCGTCTTGCCCATTCCAGTTCGTCTTCATCCTTGTCTTTCCCCCAGCCCGTGCCAGTTCCACCACCGCCACCATAAGATTCAGACATGGCAGTAGCAGCATCGACGTAGTTCAGGAAAAGTAACATTGCAACTTGCAGAATGTCCCCATGTGTAGCATTGCTGTTTTCGGGTACCTCGATGTTACTGTCAAGCTCCTTATAAACTCTTTCTGGGATGCTCAGTTGCTTCTGTTCGCCATCGATAAGGAATACCTGTCGGTAGTCGTTGGATGTGGCAATCGGTTTGTCTTGTGAGGGTGATACCTGTGCCATTGACGGCCTATGCGTAACTGGACTCTTGCTGTCCAATGGCTTTGGCGTTTGTGCAGCTATCGGCTTCTGTACAGGATGTAGGTTTCTCCATGTCGTTTCTATCTGGGACGGCATCAGTTTCCTACCTGTTCCAAGTTCCGAGGACTTATAAGAGGAGTTGCCCATCTTGATGGAATAGCCTCTGACCACCTTCTCCTTGTCACGCTGTACCTTGACCTTATAGCCCCGTTTGGTCAGCATGGTTTCGTAATCCTTCCAATCGAAGCGTGGCAGGGATTTGAGTATATCTATGCAGTCGCTGATTATCTGTCGGAGGTGTTCTTCCCGTATCTCCATCGGGTCTTTCCAGCCGTGGCGTAGATTGATGGCTTTGGCAGCAGCCACAGCTCGTTCTCCGATGAAGTGACAGTCATTGATGTTGCCGTCCTTGTCGATACGGTTCACCACCAGATGCAGGTGTGGAATCCCTGACTTGGCATCATAGTGGAGGGCAGCGAAGTACTGTGAGTTCTTGATGTTCGTCTTGACAAGATTCTTGTGCTTGCCATCTGGTGTCTTGGTCACCTGGTCGAGTTCACCCACAAACTCTTCCGTGAACTTCCTCCAGTCATCAAGAGTCCATCCATCACTCTCGTTCATGGATGGGGAAACCTCGATGCGTATGGATGTCTTGTCAATGGGCTTTCGTGCGAACTTCTGCTTGAAGCGGTTCTTGTGGAGCACCATCTCGTCCCACATGCCCATCGGTGGCAAGTCCTCTGTCAGGAGGTTCACCTTTACGATGTCGGCACGGAAGTCTTTTGTGGCATAGTTGGTCATGGCCTGACCATGCTCTATAGGTCTTGCTGTTGCTACCATAGTCCTATCCTCCAAACTTATTCCTTATAGTGTCCCAATGCTGAATGAGGTAGTTGATGCCATCAATCCATGCCTCCATGAAACGCTCATTTTTGAAGTACCGCTTCCTCACCTCCTGCGGCAGTCCGTGAAGGGCATTGCGGATGCCGACGAGTTCAGACCTTGCGGCAGAGAGACTTTTCAGTGCATCTTCCTGTCCCTCGGTCATCAACTGCTTAGGCTGGTGCCCAAGGACGGCATCATGGAGGTAGATGCTCTTGTGCATTCCGCACTTGCTGGCATTGGTGACAATCTGGTTGTATTCTTCTTCCGTGAAGCGGACATCTATGTGATGTCCCTTGTTCTGCCTCTTTTCTGAGGTCTTTGATTTTGTCTTAGTCATAATGTTCTTTATTATTCTTAATGGACTTATAAATGTAATGTTATCGAGAGATTTGAAGTATAAGCCTTGGACAGCCCGGTGCGAGCCTGCGAGCGGTGCAAGAACCCAATGAAAGGACAGTGCAGCGGAGCAAATCTGTCAGACATTGGGACTTCTTGTTTAGACCTCAGAAAAAATCACGCTTTTTCGGGCTTGTCCGTGGATTTTGCCTGCTGTCAGTCGCTGCCATATCGTGAGCCTTCTGCATTGTCAGGAGCATCCACAGCTACTGTATGGGGAGTTGGTGAGACAAGTGGATTTGTCGAGCCTTCTTCTTCATCGATACTTTCTGGGGCGTTGGGTATGTAGCGACGATCGCCCAAAGTGGTGTTATCGGAAGTGACATATGGTTCATCGGCTTTTGGCGGAAGGTTTGCACAATGTTCGTCGAGTTGCTCCAAGTAGTCCTCTGGCAGCTGTCCATCCTCTCCGTATGGAGATAGTCTTTCTTCTTCCCTTTCATCGTTGTTGGTATCAGCCAAAGATGAAACGGGATTATGTGAGATACGCGATTGAGGATGGCTGATGCCATTTTCATTAGAAGATGACGAGGTGGCATTGGCTTGGTCAGCTGGAACTTCGCCCTTGACAGGCTTACTTGTAACCACATTCTGTTTGCAGTTGTCACCACCTCCAGTACCACCTGCTCCGCGACTTATATATAAAGGACTGTTGTCGTTGCCCTCATCAGGAACAACTGACAGCATGACAGATGCAGAGACTTTCATATCTCGCTTGCTTAACCTATAAGGTGGATTCCGCATATAGTGCGGATTGCGAATTGGGGTTTGCTGTCCGTCCCCCAGCCATGATGATATGCAGTGGATGGTGTGGATGGTCGTGCGATTATTGGCAACGGATGTGAGAATCCCCACCTCGTTGAAGAGGTCTATCATCTTCTGTGCCGTCTTGCGGTCGCAGTGCCAGAGTTCGGCGAGTTCCACCTTGGATATGGCAAACTGCCCGATGTCGAGGTCAGCTGAGAAGTTCTTCTTCTCATAGCGGAAAGGTTCTATTGCCGCCAAAGAGAGAAATGTGTCAAAGGCTTTCATGCGGTGGAAGCCTTGGTGGTCATCTTTGAGGAAATCAAGCTGCTCCTTGGTCAGCAGGATTCCATATTTTACGTTGTTGTTCTTCATTGTAATTTTTGTTTGTGGTGAGGGCTGGCATTGGTCAGCCCTCAACCGTTGTTAGCAAAATGTTTTGAACTTGATTTGAATTGGATTTGAAAACAAGCTCACGTCGGAGTGTTTTCTGCTTCGACCTGCCAGTCATGCTTGTCCGGCTTTCGCTTGTGTGAGGCAAGGATGGCTGCGTTCTCTTCGTCTGATGTCAGAGGCACGACATTCCTGCGCGTGGTCTCCAGCCACTTGTCAAGCTCGTCCTGATAAAGGATCCATCTTCTGCCTGGCTTGGCGGCTGGGATGGTGCCATCCTCCAGTTTCATGTACATCGTACCCTTGGGAATGTGCGTGTACTCGATGGCCTCATCCACAGTCATTGGCTTGTGTCGGTTTTCCTTTACGGGTTTACTACTCTCTGCCTGCTGTCTGGTCAGCAGGGCTCTCATGCCCATCACCTCATCCCGAAGCTGGGCGACGACCTGCGGGAGGTCGTTGAATGTCAGAATTTCTTTTTCCATAACTTATCACAGTTTTGGTGAATCGGCTGCAAAGGAACTCAATGATGCCATGCTGATTCCGATTATTCACGATAATCCACGAATAATCAAATCATTATGGAATAATTGGGGAAATGTGGGCTACGAGAGAAAGATTTATAGAGGAAATAGATGAAATAGAGTGTGTATCAAGACTAGTCTGGCACTCACGATGGAAGATTACAAAACAGATAGTGGGCGAAAACCGATGCAATGACATCAGCTTTCGCCCACTATCGGGATATTGTCAGAAAGGGAGGATGCAGATAAAGCTTGAACCCTTACCTAAAGCATGGCAACATGCCTGTATATGAATGGCTTCAAACTATAGGGTATTGAACAATCTACTCAAAATGGAAGTGATAGTCACCTTTGTCTGGCTCGTCTATAACGATGCTGCCAGTATCAGGTTGAAATTTGAAATTGCGGATGCTGTCAAGTTCTATATCTCTCATCACGTCTGGAAACATCCTCTTGATGAAGATGGCGCGAACTTCGCCCGTGTAGTCTTTCTTGCTGCCCAGCCTCTCGGCTATATTCCAGACAAAATGCCGTAGGTCAAGGGTGGTAAGAGTGGACTTCAACCTGATTGGCACAGGAATATGCTGCCAGTCATCGGCCCACTTCCTGATAGCATCAAGGAGTTTTTCCAATTCCTCATTGTCATAGATATATGGTGACATGGTGTGGGTCACATATTCCATGATGGTATCGATGGTCTTCTGTCGCCTCTGTTCCTGCTCACGTTGATACTCCTTGCAGCGTTGGGCGTATAAATCGGACTGTTCTGAACTCATATCAGTCGAATCGGGAACCTCAGCAGTCGGTTCTTTCTGCTCATATGACAAGGGGGCTTGTACATATTCTGCTTGGAGAGGCATTTCTTCACTTGCGCTCAATAACTCGTCCTCCGAACACTCTTGAACTTGTTCAACACTTGTGCTGCCTATTGATTCCCCTGTTACAGTTTCTACTACTTGGTAGGTCAGAAACTTGGTTTCTTTGCTGGGCTTTTTATGCAATCTAAGTGGTACTTCTGATAATACGGACTGGAACAGAAAATAGACTGTCCCCAACAATCCGCTGGAGATTATAAAGGTTACGAACTTGGCAAAGTTGTCTTGCCCGAAATCGTCACCCACTTTCAATGACACAAAGAGGGAGATAGTGAGGATGAGCAAACCTGGGCATCCCCAAATAAGGCAGTAGTCTCTTACTGCCATGTTTTCCGTTTTACATTTTACGTTGTTCATCTTCTTGTTTCTTTTATTATATTGTTTTGTATTTGTTGAATTATCGGTATCTGCCAGGACTCGGCTGACTGTATCTTGACGCAAAGTTACTCCGATTATTCCCGACAGCTCAAAATCTTCCGAAAAATCCGCCCCGTTTTTACATTAGTTTAGAAATTGGTCCTATCGAGTATGAAAAAAGAACCAATAATCATACTATAAAGTTTTGAAGGAAGGTGACGAAAGGGAAAGAAAAAAGGGAGAAGCTAGGCCTCTCCCATAGATGACATATATTATAGGTGTCCGATAGAACAGATGTAGGTCGTTATTGCCCTACGACTTTCAGCTGCGGAGTTATCTTTGGCTTCAACGTAATGCGGTTGACCGACTCTCGCTTGCTTTCGTCTGCCATATTCGCATAAATCTGAGTCGTGGAAACGTTCTTGTGGCCCAACATGTGCTGAACGGTATAGACACTCGTTCCAGCATCCACCTGTAGTGAACCGAAAGTGTGTCGGCTGCAATGGAAAGAGATTTTCTTTGTGATGCCGGCGTCTTTCAGCCAGTTCTTTAAGGGTGTTTGGGTAAGTTTGTCCGTGAAGCCTACAAAGACTTGCCCTGTTCCACGTTCACCTATCAGTTCAAGTGCCTCATCGCTAATGGGGTTGTTCACCAGTTCCTTGGTCTTCTGCATTCGCAAGGTTACATACATGCCTCCATCGCCGTATGGCTGTATGTTCTCCCATGTGAGCTGCTTGATGTCACTCTTACGGAGTCCAGTCAGACAGGCAAAGAGGAAGGCGGTCTTTAAGACGGGATATTGGCATGGGGTGTTCGCCAGCCTGACAAGTTCATCCTTGGACAGATGCTCTTTCTCCGTGGGGATGGTGTCTATACGCTCCAAGAACCCGTTGGGATTCTCCATAATCTTGTGTTCTCTGTAGGCTGTATGAAGTACGGCACGGAAGGTTGACCAATAGCCAGCCACGGAATTGATGTGTAGTTTGTGTTCCGTGTGGATGGTCTGCGGAGCAGTCAGCAGATACTCACGGAACTTGTTACACAGGTCAACGTTGATTTCATCGAAACGGCACTTGTTGTTGCAGAATCGGGCAAAGTGCTTATAGACGTGCTGCCACTTGCAGTTCTTCTTGTCTGCCTTCTGCTTGAAGTAGGCAAGGAAGTCGCCCTTCATCTTATCACGGTCAAAGAAATCGTACCTCTCATTAACTATGGACTCATAGCGACGACAACGGAGGGCTTCTGCCTTCTCGCGCATACGGTCGTTGTAGTCCTTCTCTCGTTGTGATTTCGGTTTGGCATAGATGTAGATGCCGAGCGATTCATGGCGCATGACCTTCATGGTGGACTCGTCCCGATAGCCTGGGTAGTAGTCGAGATAGAAGGAAAGCTGTTCTCCGCCTTTGATTTTCCGTGTGCGGAGGGTCACGGTCTTGCAGATGTTACTCATACTTATATCTTTTTATTGTTAATAATCTTTGTGGAGCGTTCCTCCACGGGTGCAAAAGAACTCAATGATGTCATGCTGATTCCGATTATTCACAATAATCACTGAATAATCTGTCAGTATGGTAGAATTTCAGAATCCGGCGGGCATCATTCCCAAGGATTTCCGTTCTTCCATTACTCTCTCAACGTCTGAACGGAGCAGGAGGTTAAGCCGTCCTACCTTTGTCTTTTCAATGTGCTTTACCTTGACGATGTGGCAGATGTTGGCTTTGGTCAGTCCATAGAGCTGTTGCACTTGCTCCACCGTATAATAGTTCTCATCAGAAAGAAGGTCGGTACGCCGAAGTTCATCAAAGTGACTTTGAGAGTAGTAGGTGTGTCCGTACTCACGTTTATTGGGTATCTTGTGGCGATGCGCATAGGAACGGACTGCCGTTAGGTTAATACCGTAACGGTCTGCCACTTCCTGTGGTGACAGCCAATCGACGATGGCATCAGTGTCTATGGTAGTGCCGAATACTGCATCAATGTGTTTCTTGCTGTAATAGTTCCGTCCTGCGATACGGCACATTGGAATCTGGTGACGCTTCGCTGATGCATAGAGCCAAGACTGCTTGACCTTATAAATCTGCTTTACCTCCTCGCCAGAGTAGTATTCAAGTACTTCATCGGTTGCACGTTCCTTCTTTGCCTTGTCCTTTGCAGAATTCTTTATTTTCTTGGAAACAGACTTCTTGGGCTTAGTACATGGCAGGACACGATTATAAGGATTGGCCGCAAACATCTTCTCGATGTCACTCCTGCGGACAAGAGCCATTCGGCTACTCAACCGTGAGGCAGGCAACTTCCCTTGTTCTACGAGTTTATAGACATATTGACGGGTACAGCCTAAAAGGATGGCTGCTTTGGAAAAGGTCAGGTACTCCTGCTGCTGGAGTTCCATCACTGGTTCAACAGCCCGAAGGAAATCCCTTTGCCTTTTCTTCTTGATTTCCTTTGCTTGCTCGGCACATTCCTCCGAGCAATACTTCTGCATTCCGTTGTTTGTGGTGAAAACCTTGCCACAATAAGCACATTTTCTGGTCTTTGGCATACTTGCGATATTTATGGGTTCAACATTCCTTTTGTTGTGCCTCTCCGCAAGTAATCACAAGTTAACTCTCGACACCCTCTGTCAACTTTCGCCACAATGTTGCTTTACTCAAAAAGAGTTCAGGACTCTGTCAACTGTTGTAACCTGTCAGCAACCCTTGTCAACTCTCTCCACGATGTGGCAAAAATAAAGCCTCGTAAATTCCCTGCGGTAGAAATACGTTGCAAATTTATAGGGAATTTCCGAAGCAACCAAAAACAGTTTCCGAAGTGTTAAAATCTAAAAGTGACTGTAATACAATTATTTAAGTTCGATTAGTTTTCGTTATTCATGGTAGTTTAGAGGCCTCTAAATACAAGGAGGGAATTTATTACTGGATATAGGGCCGAATGCCAATGGTAAAATACCTCCTATCATGCAGGAACGTTTGCTGCACATTGGACAATGGTTGAAAGTAAATGGAGAAGCGATTTATGGCACACGTGCTTGGGTCAATTCTTGTCAGTGGTCCAAAGGAAACAGAGAGTGGAAATCAAAAGAAAAACACTACGTCAGTGGAGATGCAATCTTGAAACAAACTGTTGATCCCGATCCGGGATATGCAGTGAAAGAGGTGTTTTTTACGAAAAAAGGGAATAATGTATATGCTATCCTGCCACGATACCCCAAAAATAAAATTGTGTTGAAAGACATACAGACAACAGGTAGGACTAAAATAACCCTATTAGGATCGGACAAAAAAGTGCAATGGAAACAAAAAGGTAATGATATTGAAGTAATCATGCC